>Ga0194129_10003788_pt1 | contig 20769 bp, 21 predicted proteins | sample TA2KigCa35mmetaG_FD_150862 | JGI IMG/M metagenome (GOLD analysis project Ga0194129, IMG submission 150862) | Freshwater microbial communities from Lake Tanganyika, Tanzania - TA2015038 Kigoma Deep Cast 35m | ecosystem: Environmental > Aquatic > Freshwater > Lake | place: Tanzania: Lake...
AAGTAGCGTCGCATCAGCTCCGCATCCGTTCCGGAACCCTCGATGCGCGTCACATGATCGTTTTCTATCGTCAATTCCACCCGGGATTCCAGATAGCGCTTGAAGGTGAGGTTCACATCGCCCACGTCGAGCACCAGGCGACCGTTCACGGCCCCCGGGGCGGGAAAATTGACCACGATGCCCCCCGGCCAGTGCGCCACCATGCCCGGTTTCGCACACCATCCCCACACGCCACCGTTGCGGGCTTCACGCAAATCTATGCGCAGATCCGTGCCCGCCGCCGAGCTCACCTGCATCAGGCTGGCAGCTCGGCAGGCCTTGATGGCTTCGCGTACCACCGCCTCGTCCTCCGGCTTGGGCACCAGTCGCTCCAGTGCTTCCGGGTGTTCATTGGACACCATCATCACGCGCGCGCCGCTGGCCAGGATCTCGGGCAGTTGCGGGGCGTGCAGCAGCCCCTCCACGGTGAGATCGATCACCACCTTGCATGATTTCAGCGCGGCCAGCGCAGCGATCTGCCCGTTCAGCGCCTGACTGGCGCCGGTGGAGCGCACCGGCACCGGCGCCTGCTGATGAGGCGTCGGAACCACCACCTGCGCGGCGGAAATGCCCATATTGCCCAGCGCCAGCCGTGCTAGCTCGAGGTTGAGGGGCCGTGACTGCGTTTCGGCGAGCAGCACCACCTCCTCGTTGGTGTCGATCTTGCAAAGCTCAAAGACCCGTTGAAAGGCTTTTATCCATTGCGGTTCCAGTCGATCAGTGAACATGCCGCGCTCCAGGGTGATTGCGCGGAGGATTCAAGCATTGCGGGGTGGCCGTGGTCCAGCGCGGAACGCTGGATCACGCAACTCGTGCACCGTTAAACTCGGTCGCGCGTACTGCGGGGGCGGTACGTCATGCGCCCGGTTGCAGGGCGAGCGACTTGCGGGAGGATTCCTGTTGATGAATACACCACTGATGAACCGTGGACGCTGGCTTGCTCTCGCGGCCGGTCTCAGCCTGGCCGCTCCGGCCGTGGCTGTGGATCAGGTCATTGCCGAGGGCGAGAAGCGGGTCCAGGAAAACACTTCGGCCCAGGCCGAGGTGGACAAGCTGGACGACCGCAAGCGCGACCTGGTGGCCGACTACGCCACTGCGCTCAAGGTCGTCGACGGTCTCAAGGTCTACAACGCCCTGCTGCGCAAACAGGTGGACAACCAGCAGTCCGAACTTGCGGTGCTGGCCGATTCCATGGACAAGGTGTCGGTGATCGAGCGTCAGATCTCGCCCTTGATGCTGCGCATGGTGGAGGGGCTGGACGAATTCGTGCGCCTCGATGTGCCTTTCCTGGCCGAGGAGCGCAGCAAGCGCATCGGGGATCTCCGCGCCATGATGGAGCGGGCCGATGTGACGGCGGCCGAGAAGTTCCGCCGGGTCATCGAGGCTTTCCAGATCGAGAACGACTATGGGCGTACTCTGGAAGCCTACCGGGGAACGCTCGAGGTGGATGGCACCAGCCAGCAGGTGGACTTCCTGCGCGTGGGCCGCGTGGCACTGCTGTATCAAAGTCCCGGCGGCGAGCGTAGTGGCCGCTGGAATCAGGGCACACGTTCATGGGAACCCCTTTCCGGGGCCGAATTCCGGGCCTATATCGCACGTGGCCTTGCCATGGCGCGCAAGCAGTCCGCGCCCGACCTGCTGGTCCTGCCGGTCGCTGCAGCCGAGGGGGTGGGCCAATGATCATGCGATTCCCGCCTTTGCTGCATACCGCGGCCGCTGTGGCGCTGCTGGTGTGTTCATCCCTGGTGGCGGCAGAGGAAGTTTCCCTCGACGCGCTGCTGCAGACCGTGCGCGAAGGCCGCGCCAACGATGCCAAGGCCAATGCCGAGCGCGTGCAGGCATTCAAGGCGGCCGCTGGCGAACAGGCACAACTGCTGGCCTCGCTCGGGAGCGCCCGCGCTGCCGAAGAAGGACAATCCCAGAAGCTGGAGGCCGAATTTGCGGCCAATGACATCAAGCTCGCCGAGCTCGAAACAGCCCTGAACGAGCGACTGGGCTCGCTGAAGGAACTGTTCGGCGTGCTGCAGCAGGCCGCCGGCGACACGCGTGGCCAGTTCGAGAATTCCATCACCCAGGTGCAGTTCCCGGATCGCACCCGGTTCCTGGCCGACCTCGCGCAGAAGATGGGCAACAGCAACCGTCTCGCCTCGCTGGAAGAAATCGAGCGGCTGTGGTTTGAACTGCAACAGGAGATGACCGAGTCCGGCAAGGTGGTGCGACTGCCGTTGAAAGTGGTGGCGGCCGATGGCACGGAAGCCGAGCGCGAAGTCATTCGCGTGGGGGCCTTCAATCTCACGGCCGATGGCAAGTATCTGGAGTACATGCCGGAGACGGGCCGGGTGGTGGAGCTCGCACGCCAGCCGCAGGATCGCTTTCTGGACTATGCCGGGGAGCTGGCGGCGGCCCGTGAAGGCGTGGTGCCTTTCGGCCTGGACCCCTCACGTGGCCAGATCCTCTCCCTGCTCGTGCAGACGCCGAGTTTCCGGGAACGCCTCACGCAGGGCGGGCTGGTCGGTTACATCACCATGGCGCTCGGCGTGGTGGGCGTGCTGATTGTCCTCGAGCGCCTGCTCACGCTGGGCGCGCTCGGAATCGCCATCCGCAAGCAGGCGAGCAATCTGGATGCCCCGGGCAACAATCCTCTGGGGCGCGTGGCTGCGGCCTACCGGGCTCACAGCCAGGCTGACACGGAGGTGCTGGAGCTCAAGCTGTCCGAGGCCATCATGAAGGAAACGCCGCGCTTCACGCGCTGGCTCATGGCCCTGAAGATCATTTCCGTGGTGGCGCCCCTGCTCGGGCTGCTCGGCACCGTCACCGGCATGATCATCACCTTCCAGGCCATCACCCTGTTTGGCACCGGCGACCCCAAACTCATGGCAGGGGGTATTTCGCAGGCGCTCATCACCACGGTGCAGGGTTTGTGTGTGGCGATTCCCACCGTGCTGCTGCACACCCTCGTTTCCAGCCGAGCCAAGCGCCTGGTGCAGGTGCTGGAAGAGCAGGCGGCCGGGATGCTGGCCAGTCACGCCGAAGCCAGACTGGCAGGGGCCTGAGGGACCGCGCGTGCAGGAGCTGCTTTATCTCATCCCCGCGCTGGGGCAGATTCGGGACTTCCTGGAGTTGGGCGGGGATGTGCTGCTGCTCATTTCCTTGCTCACGCTGGTCATGTGGGCCTTCGCCATCGAACGGCTGATCTTCTTCTTTACGGGCTACCGGGCGCTCGCCGCCCTGGCCCGCGCGAGTTGGGACCAGCGCGCGGATCGCACTTCCTGGCAGGCGCATCGGATCCGCGAGCAATGGGTCTCGCAGGTGCGTCAGGCGCTGGAGCGGCACCTCGGGCTGATCTCTGCGTGCGTGGCGCTGTGTCCACTGCTTGGATTGCTCGGCACCGTCACCGGCATGGTGGAGGTCTTCGAGGTGATGGCCATCTCCGGCTCACGCAATCCGCGCTCGATGGCGGCCGGCGTCTCCAAAGCCACCATACCCACCATGGCCGGCATGGTGGCCGCGCTGTCAGGCATCGCCATCAGCGCTTTCCTGCAGCAATGGGCAAAGCGCGAAAGTGCCCGCATTGCACAGGCCCTGGTGCTGGAGCATTCAAGTACGGCGACAACCGGCCCCAGGGGCTGAGATACAGAGGCGAACCATGCGACGTTTTGGCAGCAGTGCAAGTGTGGAGGAGGAATCCAGCATCGATCTCACGCCCATGCTGGACGTGGTCTTCATCATGCTGATCTTCTTCATCGTCACGGCGACCTTCGTGAAAGAGGCCGGCATCGACGTCAACCGTCCGGATGCTGCCACTGCCGTGATGCAGGAGAAGGCGAACATCCTCATTGCCATCGACGCCAACAACAGCATCTGGATTGATCGCCGGCAGGTGGACGTGCGCTCCGTGCGTGCCAACATCGAGCGCCTGCATGCGGAGAATCCCCAGGGTTCGGTGGTGATTCAGGCCGACGAGGCCTCCAACACCAAGACCCTCATTTCGATCATGGATGCAGCCCGGGCGGCGGGCGTGTTCAACGTGGCCATTGCCGCAGACGACCAGTGAGTCCGGCAGAGGTGATCGGCCGCGCAGCACCCGGTCTTCCGGAAACCGATGGCCTGCGTGCAGGCCTGCGGTTCCTTGGGGGGCTACTGGCTGCGGCTGCCGTCACCGCGCTGCTGCTCTGGACCATGAACATCCTGATCGCTCAGGCGGATCGCACGCTGGATGAGGCCAAGCGCGGTCATCTGCTCGACTTTGTGCGGGTGAAGCGCGAAGAAGCCGTGCAACGTCGCCAGAGTCGCGCCGAGAAACCGCCGCCGCCGGCACCACCCCCGCCGCAGCCTCCCGCGCCCAAGCTCGATCAAATCCGCCCCAATGTGGAGAAGATAGCGGTCAGCGCGCCACCGGTGGAAACCGAGATTGAACTGTCCGGGGCGGGCTTCAGCCTCGGCGTGAGCGAGGGCGAATTTCTGCCACTCGCGAAGGTGGCGCCCATCTACCCCGAGCGCGCCATCTCCCGCGGCATCCAGGGTTTCTGCATCGTGGAATACACCGTCACCCGTCAGGGCTCGGTCGCCAATCCGGTGGTGGTGGAGGGGCAGTGCTCGCACGATGTCTTCCGCAAGCCTTCCGTGCAGGCCGCACTCAAGTTCAAGTACAAGCCGCGGATAGTCGACGGGCAGACCGTTGATGTGCCCGGTGTGCGCAACAAGTTCACCTATGTGCTGGAGGACTGAGGTGAAGCGCATCTCCTGCCTCGTGTTGAGCGTGATCCTCACCCTGCCCCTGCAGGCAGGGGCGGCGGGCGATACCTCCGAGCCCACGGAAACCCGCAAGACCGTGGCCATGAGCCAGGCGGTGTACGAAAAACTGCAGGCAGCCCAGGCGCTGGTGGAGAAGAAGGATTACCGTGCGGCATTGGCCCTCACCGGCGAGGCCCTAGGGGGCAAGAAGGCGCTCTCGGCCTACGAGACCGCGCAAGTGTGGAATCTCACGGCTTATATCCACTACCTGCAGGAAGACTACGCCCGGGCGAGGCCTACGCCAAGGTCCTCGCGCAGCCGGATCTGCCCGAAGCGCTCGTCCAGTCCACCCTGAAGACCCAGGCCCAGTTGCAGTTCACGCGCGAGAAATACGCCGAGGCGCTGGCCACCGCGCAAAAACTTGCGGCAGTGGTGAAGGAACCGACGCCCGACATCCCCATCCTCATCGGCCAGGCGCAATATCAGCTTGGCAAGTATCGCGAGGCGATCGCCGCAATCCGTGAGGGCATCGACCGCTACCGAAGCCAGGGCAAGCCCCCGCAGGAAGGCTGGCTGCTGCTGCTGCGTGCTTGCCATCATGAACTCAAGGACTATCAAGGCATGCTGGGTGTGGTGCGGGAGCTGGTTGCGGCCTATCCCAAGGACGACTACCTGCTCGCACTCGCCGCGCTCTACAGCGAGCTGGGCGATACCCGCAAGCAGCTCGCGCTCACCGAAACGCTCTTCGACCGTGGCTATCTGAAAACTCCGGCCGATGCCGAGAACCTCGTCAACCTTTTCCTGCTGCACGAGCAGCCATTGAAGGCGGCCAGATTGCTGGAAGCGCAACTCGGGGCCGGCAGCCTGCCTGCGGATGAACGTCACCTCACCTTGCTCTCGCAAGCGTGGTACCAGGCCCGCGAGGACAAGAGAGCCATCCCGCCACTGGAGAAGGCCGCGGCGCTTGCCGCTACCGGCGAACTCTACACCCGCCTCGCCCAGTCACATCTCAATCTCAGCGCGTGGCCCGCTGCGGCGGAAGCCGCTCGCAAGGCCATTGCCAAGGGCGGGCTTACGCGACCGGATACGGCACAGGTGATGCTGGGCATGGCCTTGTTCAACGAGAACCAGCTCACGGCCGCGCGCAGCGCCTTTGAAGAGGCTTCCCGCGACCGGCGCAGCGCCAAGCTCGCGAGCCAGTGGCTCGGGTTCATCAATGCGGAGCTGGCGCGTCAGGAGACCATGCAGCAGGTTCTGCCGGATGCGGCGCCAATCAAGCAGGACAAGATTCTGGAAGCCATGGACGCCCCGGGCTGAGGCCGCGGCGGGCGCATGGCACTGATGAACGATGCTTTCAACTCATGACCAAGGGGTAGCGTGCGATGAAAAAACACTTGTTGCCAATCGGCGTGCTGGCAGCCGCCACGGGCACCGGCCAGGCCGCAGTGCTGGAAGAGGTGGTCACCACCGCCCAGAAGCGCGAACAGAACGTGCAGGATGTCGGTATTTCGGTGTCGGCCTTCACCGGCAAGCAGCTGCAGCAGCTCGGCTACACCAATGCCCAGGAAGTGACGGCACTCGCCCCCGGCGTGAGCACCATCCAGCCCAACGGCGTTGCCAACTACGCCATCTCCATCCGCGGTGTGGCGCAGAACGATTTCGTGAGCAATCAGGAAAGCCCGGTCTCGGTCTATGTGGATGAGGTGTACCTCAGCCAGATGTCCAGCGCGGGTTTCCAGTTGTTCGATCTGGAGCGCGTGGAAATCCTCCGTGGCCCGCAGGGCACCTTGTTCGGGCGCAATGCCACCGGCGGTCTCGCCCATTACGTGACGGCCAAGCCCACCGCGGAAACGGGCGGCTATGCGCAGGCCACCGGCGGTGAATACGGCCAAGCCAAGTTCGAAGGCGCTTTTGGTGGCGCGATTACCGACAAGGTGTTCGGGCGCGTCTCCGTCGCCACGCACCATAACGATGGCTATGTCGAAAACCGGCTGCTGGACGACGACATCAACAACGCCAATGACTACGCGGGCCGCGTGCAGCTGTTGTTCATGCCGACCGACGATACCGAACTGCTGGTCAACGCGCGTGGCGCCTTGCAGCAGATTCGCACTGGATTTTTCGAGAATGTGACCACCGTGGCCGATCCCAACAATAACGGCAACGGCATCCTCACCCCGGGCGTGCCCAACGCCCTCCTGAATAACTATGTCGACAACGATGGCGACGTGTTTGCCGGGGATTACGACCGCTTCGGGCATCAGGACATGGAAACCTACGGGGTGAGCGGCACCTTCAAGTGGGATATCAACGATGTCCTGAAGTTCACCTCCATCACGGATTTCCAGAGCATCAAGCGTGATTACGCGGAAGATTCGGATGCCGGCCCCACGCCGGATTTCAACTTCTTCCTGTCCACGGACGCCGAGCAGTTCTCGCAGGAGCTGCGGCTCAACGGCGACATGAATGCCTTCCGCTGGGTCACTGGGTTCTACTACCTCGACATCGAAGTGAATGATGCCAATGGTGCGGAGACTCCGCTGACCACCGCGTTCATCAATCCGATCTTCGGGCTTCCCGGGCCGCTGGTTGACTCTGCCGCCGGCGCCTTCGGCCCCGTAGCCGAAGGTGATGGAACGTTCCTCGGTAACGACAACCCCTACACCACCAAAACGGACAGCATGTCGCTCTTCGGGCAGGTGGAATACGACTTCACCGAGATGTGGACCGGCATCGCGGGCCTGCGCTACATCGACGAGAGCAAGGAGCACTCCTTCCGCAACAATCTCGTGGACTTCCAGCCCGGGTCCCGCAATCGCAATGGCAACCCCAACGTCGTTGCCAATTTGGGAGCCTATGACGGCAATTACGATGCCGGCCTGTGGTCTGCCAAGGTGGAGTTCGACTTCAAGCCCAACGAGAACTGGCTGTGGTATGCGAGCTGGAACCGCGGCGTGAAGGGCGGTGGCTTCAATTCACCGCTCGACGTGACGGACTACTTCGGGATCTTCAACGCGGGTGGTGTGATTCCGCTCAACGACGACAACATGCGCTTCGACGAGGAAACCCTCGATGCCTTCGAGCTCGGCTTCAAGGCGAGCTTCTTCGACGGCCTCGCGCGCCTGAACGGTTCCGGCTACCACTACGACTACAAGGACTATCAGGCCTTCCGCATCATCGGCCTGACCACCTTCATCTTCAATGCGGATGCCGAGGTGAACGGTTTTGAACTCGAGTTCCAGACCTCACCTCTGGAAGGCCTCGATTTCCTGTTCGGCGTGGGCCACATCGATGCCGTGATCAAGGATGTGGATCTCTTCGGAACCGGACAGGGTCAGGACACCACGCCGGTGCAGACCCCGGACTGGAACCTCAACGGTTTGCTGCGCTACCAGTGGCCCTTCTACAACGGCAACCTCGCCGTGCAGGGCGACTTCCAGTATCGCTCGGAGCACTACTTCAGCCTGACGCGTGCGGAGGCCAGCACGGAGGATGGCTACGTGGTGGCCAATGCCCGCTTGTCTTATGCGACCGCCAACGATCGCTGGGAGGCTTCGCTGTTCGTGAACAACCTGGCTGACGAGGAGTATCTGGTGCAGACCTTCGATCTGGGCGGCATTCTCGGCATGACCGAGCAGTACTACGGCCAGCCCCGCTGGATAGGCGGCACGATCCGCTTCAACTGGGACTGACGCAGAGCCCGGCAAATCCTCATGCGGTGGGGCCGTCGAGCGGCGGCCCCACCAGAACCCTCAACGCCAGTCGTCCAGCACAAAGACCCCCGGGCGCGAATATCCGGGTTCGTCCGGGCGGTGCATCGCGACGCCGTGCACCACGGGCTGAAAGCCGCGCGCCAGCAGGGCGGCATGCGCTTCACGTCGTGCGGTATTCACACCCGCCATCAAGGTCTTGGCGCCAACATCCGCGGCATGGGCGAAACAGGCATCAAGCAGGCGGCGATAGTTGGCGACGGCACGGGCATCCTGGCGCACCGCTGCAAATTTGATGAGGCAGGTATCCGCGCCGGCCTCGCTCTGCTGGCCGAAGTGGCACACGGCGAATCCTGCCAGTCCGTCACCGTCTTTCAGCAGCACGGTATGGCCCAAGCCGAGCGCGCTCACGGTTTCAATCTCCGCAGACAAATCGAGACCCGGGTACAGCGACTCCGTGATGGCACGCGTTGCCAGCAGGCTTGCTGATTGCGCGGCAGTCGAGAGCCCACCGAAGCGCAGACAAGTCCCTTGCGCATCGTTTGGCACTGCCGCGGCAGCCACCACGGTGAGGAAGCGCGGCTGAAAGCCGAACTTCTGGTAAAGCGACACATGCTTGGGACTCTCTGCGAAGGTGAAGAGCCCTGCACAGCGGACGCCCCAGGTTTCAAACTGTGCGACCGTCGCGGCGAGCAAAGCCCGCGCTATCCCGCGATCCTGAAGAGTGGGTTCCACCGTGAGCGGGCCGAAAAAACCGACGCTGCCCCAGCGGGTGATGAAATTCGATCCCACCAGTCTGCCGTCGACGCTTGCACCGAGCGCCACCACATGCGGTGACTGCCATCGCCCCCGCACATAGTCCCGGTCGGCGAAAAAGTTTTCCGGATCCGGCGCGCCCAGCCAGGTGCCAAAAGCCGTGCGGAAAATTCGGGTGGCGTCCGGGAGTTGCGCCTCGGTCAGCGGTGCGATCGAGGGTGGGGCGTGCGCGCTGGAAGGCGGTATTGTCACGGAAGAATCCTGCGCTCAGTGGGTTGGGGGCCGCAAGTGCTGGAAGGCTGCTCGCATGCCCAGGCTGGCGAGCACACAGGTGCAGGCTGTGGAGCCCAGCACACCGCCCCAGCCAACCATGGTGCTCTGAAGGCGGAGCAGCACCACCCCAAAAACCGCCGCCGTGAGCGCAAGTGCGAACAGGCTCTGCAAGCGTGCAGGCTGGGTCATCCCGACAAAGCTGCCACCATACCAGGCCGCGGTCAGCGGGCCCGCAAGCGGGTTCTCCAGGCCAAAGAGCACTGTCCCCACCAGTGCCGTGGGCAGCGCGCTCGCTGCCACTCCGGACCATTGCCAACGTGTGGCAAGCCAGCGCGTGGTGATCGCGGCCAGCGCGGCCAGCGGCACCGCCACCTCATGCCCCAGATCCACCACCTGCATCGGCAGCGTGGGTGGATGATTGCCGATCACTTCCTCACTCAAGAGCACCATCGTGGTGGCGGACATGAAGCCGGTCAGTCCCATCTTGCCGCCGATGCCGGCCCACGCCTCCGCCAATGTGGACCACAGCACGCCGGCCATCGCCCCGGCGAGCAGCACCCACAAGGGGCCGTGCAGAATGACAGCCGCGCTGGTTCCCGCGAATACGCCCACATAAAAAGGCGCGACCCAAGCCAAAGCCCGGCGCAGCCCGAGCACTGGCAGCGCGGCACAGGCCGTGCCCGCCAGCGAGCCGGCCAGCGCAGGATGCAGACCGGCGAGGGTCATGAGGGCATGACCGAGCGCCGCGCCAGCAATCGCCGGCAGCACGGAGGAGAGCACAACAGGCTTGAGCGTCACCGGCTCGTTCCACAGGGCGAGCATGCCGAGCAGCGCAAAGCCGAGCACCACTGCGTCCACAACCACCAGCCAGCCATCGAAGAAGTACGCGTCCGCGAAGAATGCGGAAAGCACGACGGCCAGCAGCACGGAGACCGCACGGCCAGCAAAGGTCGACGCCAGGGAAACAGACATGAACGCAACCCCTCCTGTAATTGGTGACAGTTACCCTATTTCCGTATTTCCGGGCCGTCGGCTGATTCTCCGAAATAGGTGACAGTTACCCCATTTCCGATTGGTGAGCTGATTTCCGGAAATAGGGTAACTGTCACCTATTTTCTTATGGGCGCATACTGCCGGCCATGAACCTCGGTCTGCTATTCCTCGGCAACGAGCCCCTGTCCCTGCTGCGCGGTCTTGCCCCGCGTGCGGAGCAGGCGGGCTTCCATGGTCTTTACATGGTGGAGGCTTACCGCAGCGCATGGGCGCCGCTCGGGCTCCTCGCCAGCGTCACGGAGAAAGTGCGCCTCGGGCCCTATGTGCTGAACGTGCATGCCCACAGTCCGTGGGTGACCGGGCTGTCCGCGCTCGATTTCAACGAGGTATGCGGGGGACGGCTCGACCTTGGCATCGGTGCCGGCAATCGCCATCTCAACACGCATACCATGGGCATCGAGCAGAGCCGCACGCTCACGCGGCTCAAAGAGACCGTGAAGATCCTGCAGGGCATGGCGCATTGCGAGCCCGGGCAGGCGTTTGCTTTCGAGGGCAGTGTCCATCGCATGCGCTGGCGTGCCATGCATCACCCGCATTCCTTCCCCGTGTTTGCCGCAGCGGTCTTCCCCGGGATGCTGGCAGCCATGGCCCGTGTGGCAGACGGAATCGCCGGTGGGGCGACTCTCTCGCCGGAATTTCTGCGCGAAAGGCTGCGTCCCGATGCCGCCGCGAGTGCCGAGGCCGCAGGTCGGGATCCGGCTACCCTGCGCTGGAAGTCGGTCCTCTTCGCGGCGGTGAGTGATGATGAAGATGCCGCGCGCGCAGCGGCGCGTCAGGCACTGGCCGGCCTGTTTCATCCCATGCCTCATCCGTATTACGCCTGGACTCTGCGCCAGCAGGGCTTCGAAATCGTGGTGGATGCTTTGGAGCGGTTGATGCCGACAGGCGCCACCGCCGAGGAGTACCGTCAAATCCCTGATGAGCTCCTCGCTCGCACACTGCTGGTGGGCACCCGCGCGCAGTGCGCGGCGCGACTGCGTGACTACGAGGGACTGGTTGAAGAGATTCTGTTGGTGAACGTGTTGCCGGGTGCGGCAGCAGACGGTGCTTGGCCGTGGGAAGAGGTGTTCGCACTGCCGAGCGCGTTGGCCAGCATGGCAGTCTGAAGATCGAGCTGGTCTTCAAACCAGCTCTCTCCGGAACTCTCTCGATGAACGCCCCGCCCACGACGCGAAGGTACGCGAGAACGCGCTTGCATCGCTGAAGCTCAACTGCCGCGCGACGTCATCCTGGTCCATTCCGCCAAAGCGCATCAGTTCGCGCGCGGCTCCAGCCTGACCTCCGCCCGCACTCCAATAGGTGACAGTTACCCTATTTCAGACAATCAACTGACCGCCCGGAAATAAGGTAACTGTCACCAATTTCGTACTGCCCGGAAATGAGGTAACTGTCACTAATTTCAGAGCAGATCCCGCCGGAACCCCCGCGGTGAGCGCCCGGTCCACGCCTTAAAGGCGCGCGAGAAGGCGCTCGCATCGCTGAAGCCCAACTGGCGCGCGATGTCATCCTGACCCATGCCGCCAAAGCGCATCAGTTCGCGCGCACGCTCCAGCCTGACTTCCGCATGCAGCAGCGAGAAGCTCGTGCCCTCCGCATCCAGTCGCCTTTGAAGAGTGCGCTTGCTGAGGTGCAGAGCCTGCAGCAGCTGCTCTAGAGTCGGGATGGGCGTTTCCGCGCGCAGACGTCCGCGCACCACATCTGCATAAGACAGTGGTTCACGCAGCAACTGGCTGAGACGCCTGCATTGGTTCGCATAGAAGCGATACGACATGCCATTGGCCTGGGGTGGTACGCGCTCCCAGATGGCGGGAGGGAAATGGATTTCGTTTGCCGCGTCCTCAAAAGTGACCTCGCAGCCAAACCACGCGCTGTAAGCTGCGGAATTGCGCGGTGCGGGGTGCCGAAAGCGCACTCGCAGCGGCGCAAGGCCCGCGCCGCAATTCTGGCGGAACAGTGCAAGTGTGGCCGCGGTATCGCGTTCGACGAAGAAAGCGGCCAGATCGCCCACTTCCGGCGTGGGATGAAAAGCCGCGAACTCGCTGCCCTTCATGCGCCACACAGAAAGCCCTATTGCACCCCACGCCAGATCCGGAAACGTGGGCACCATGCGGAAAAGCTCGCGCATCGTGGGCGCACAGGACGCGGCAAGACCCAATACGCCGAAGAGCGCCAAGGTGTAGCGCTGGCCCACCAGCAGGCCCGCTTCGGGCAATTTCAAGGCAGACAATGCTTCGCGGATGAAGCGCAGTTCCTGGTCCACACGAATGCGGAAGCTCGGCTCCTCCAGCGCAAAGCGGGGAATGTCCGCAGCCGCCAGCAGCGGCGCGAGTGCCTTTCCATGGCTTTCCAGCACCTCGATGACAGGGGCGAGGCCATAAGCCAGTCTGTGCGGCCGCAGCATGTCGCTACCAAAAAGAAAACGCGGTCCCGCTCGTGTGTCGCGGCGGTAGACGTTAGCTGCGGGCTGGGGAGGGCGATGGGCCATCGGCGGCAAGTGTGGCACGAGATGTCAAGATTCTTGCACATTCCATCATGGGCGGGCGACCGGCGGAGGCAGACACTGGAAGAAAGTAAAAGCAGCCGGTGCTCACGGCCCGGCAGGGGAGTCACCATGAAATTCATGTTTTTCTTCTATCCCGCCATTCCGGCGACCATGCAGGAGCGGGAAGAACTGCGGCCCATCGCCGCGCGTACTGACTTCTTCCAGAAGATGCTCGATGAAATCGTCGAGCTGTCGCAGATGGCGGAAGATCTCGGCTTCGAGGCGGTGTGCTATCCGGAGCATCATCTGCACACCGAAGGCGGGGAGATGGGCAGCCTGCCGCTGCTCACCCAACATGTGATCAATCACACCAAGCGCATCAAGGCCGGCCCTATCGGTTATGTGCTGGCGGGCTGGGATCCGCTGCGTCTCGCGCTCGAAATTGCCTGGCTGGATCAGATTTGCAAGGGGCGCACCATTGCCGGTTTCGCGCGCGGCTACCAGACTCGCTGGCTGAACCAGATGGCGCAGAAGCTCCACGTGGCGGCGAGTGACATGCACACCAAGGACGGCGCTCCGGATACCGACGCCATCAACCGCGAGGCCTTTCAGGAGATCTTCGAGATTCTGAAGCTCGCTTGGGGTGACGAATCTTTTCGCTACAAGGGCAAGCACTACCAGTATCCCTTCCCTTACGAAACCGGCACTCCCTGGCCGGCCAAGGACTGGACCAGGCGCTATGGTGCGCCGGGTGAGATCGATGACAACGGCTATATCCAGGCCATCAATGTGGTGCCCAAGCCTTACCAACGTCCCCACCCGCAGCTTTTCCAGGCGTTCTCGCAAAGCGAAGCGACCATCCGCTGGGCGGCACGTGAGGGCCTGGTGCCGACCATGCTGACGGCCGATCCACCGGTACTGCGCAAGTTTGCCGAAGCCCATGTGGATGAGGCGCGCAAAGTGGGGCGCGATCTCAAGCTCGGCGAGAACATTGGCGTGTTCCGGGGCGTGTATGTGGCCGACAACAAGCAGCAGGCGCGCGATCTCGCCATGCGCGGACTGATGGGCACGGGCTGGCCGGGCTGGGCACATGCGTTCGGCTTCACCGATGCGTTCCGTCTGCCGGAAGACGACATCAAATATCCCGGACAGCTGCTACCGCTGTCCGAAGTGCGCATGGAGCGCTTCGAGCAGGCGCACTTCACGCTGGTCGGCAGCCCGGACGACGTGCGCCGCGAAATGGATTTGCTGGTGGAGACCTGCAACCCCGAATATTTCATCTGGCAGGGGGATCAGGGTTACTTGCCGCTCGATGAGTGCAAGCGGGTGCTGGAACGTTTCGGCAAGGAAGTGATGCCGCACTACCTTTGAGGGCGACTCTCCTTCATCAACTGATCCCGCTAAGCCGGGATCCGTTCACGCCTCCGGCCGCCTGAAGATTCCGTCCATCTGCAGCATGCGGCCATCACGCGGATCCCTGAAGGCGCTGCGCAGCTCCCACAGATCAAAACCCCGCGACTCGAAGAAATCGATGAACCAGCGCCACGACTGCTGACCTGCATACAGCGGCGCGAGCGAAAGCTCGATCTCCACGGCATGGATGCGCGGCAGGACTTCTGCGCAACCCGCCAGGACCTCCGCCTCGAAGCCCTGTGTATCTATCTTGAGGTAGAGCCGTCGCGCTAAACCCGCATTCCAGCAGAGCGTCGAGGGTGGTGACAGGCGTTTCCACCTGTCCGATGTATATCGAGCGAGGTGCCGCCGCGGCATGCAAATCAAGCATCGGCAGCAAGGAGGAACTCACGGAGTTCCCGGCGACATTGAGTGCGCCGGTCCCGGCGGCAGCACCCAGCGCACAGCGCGGATGCACTTCCCACAGCGGATCGGCGGCTGCACGCGCAAGTAGCTGCGCATGGGCATCCGGCAGCGGCTCGAAGGAGAGAATCTTTCCGCCATACCCGAGTTCGCGCAGCCGGGCCGCATACTGTCCGGTGTTGGCGCCCACATCAAGCACGAGATCGCAGCCAAAGCGCAGCGCCGGCGGCACACGTGCACCCGCAGGTGGCGACGGTGGTGGGGCAGGGGTGGCGCGGGCTTGTGCGTGCCATCGCCAGTAAGCGCGCTTCAACACTTGGAGTGGTCCGAAGCTCATGGCAAGAGTGTCTCCAGCAAGGCGGTGGCTTTTTCGGCGAAGGCGTGCCCACTGAACGCCGCAGCAGACGGCGAGGCCAACCATGCGCGACCGGCCTGCCTCATGGCGTTCCATTCTTCCTCAGGGCAGTCGCGAAGATAAGCCAGCAGTTGTTGATGCGTGCGGAACCTGCGCACGTCCACGAAGGCAGCGGCCGGCACTGCGTCCGTGATCGACTCTTCACCCAGATATACCGGCACGCTTCCGGCGAGCATGGGGCGGATGATTTTCTCGCTGATATAGCCGCGTGTGCCGCGGTAGTTCTCTGCCGCGATCACGAAGCGATAATCACTGAAAAACGCGAACTTGGCCCGTTTGGGCTCTGGGCCCATGCCTTGCGTAGGTGCGTCCACCGTGCGTTGTAGCGCCCGCGCGGGATAGTGTCTGAACCATGACAGCTGCTCACCTCGCCAGCCGCGCCCCCCCCACATCGAGCAGCTCTGGTGCCATCCGTTCCGCAGCACGCGCCAGTCGCCTGCGCCAGCTATACAAATCCTCACGCGCCAGGCGAGGCGCGCGCAGCAGGTCTCCCAGCAGGCTCGCGACAAACCTCAGCCCCTTGGGCCGGCCATTCCTGCCCCAGAAGCCAACCAGATGGTTGGTGTTGAGCATGACAGCCGTGCGCCGCTCGTCGAACGGCACCTCCGGGGGGTGAACCTGCAGGGTGACGGGGATTCGGTAATGTCGGTAGCGGGCACCGGTGGACTGCAGGTCATAAGTCAGCACCGCATCAAATTGCATATGCAGCAGCCGGGACCAGGAGTGCGGCCGCCACAAGGGGGATTCGAGAACCTGCAGCACGCTGGGCCGTCCGGCCAGTCGGCGCCGGTGCAGCAGGGGCAGGATCTGTCCCGGGTTGCGGATATCCACCACCCACAATACCGCGGCGGTCTCGTGATCGATGAGGTCTGAGGTCTGGAGATCGAAACCCCGATCTGCCGCTAGTTCCCGCCACTCGGCAAAGCCCGCGATTTCGTCAAACACCCGGTTGCAGCCATGTAGGCGGGGCCAAGGGGGGATGATGGAAATTGCTTTCATGGGCTCTCGGTTTTCTCCGTGAAAAATCCGAGCAACGATTTCCTTCCGGGGCTATTCCGCCAGATGGGGACAGGGGCCTTTATACTGGTGCTCTTCAACCGAGGATCCGCCCATGACTGACAGTGCCACTTACACTCCGCCCCGCGTCTGGACCTGGGATACCGCGTCCGGCGGTGCATTCGCCAACATCAACCGGCCGATCGCAGGGCCCACCCACGACAAGGCCCTGCCGGTGGGCAACCATCCCTTGCAGCTCTATTCGCTGGGCACGCCCAACGGCGTCAAGGTGACCGTTCTGCTGGAGGAGCTGCTGGCACTGGGTCATGCGGGGGCTGAATACGATGCCTGGCTTATCAACATCCTGGAGGGTGAACAGTTTGGCAGCGGCTTCGTCGACGTAAACCCCAACTCGAAGATCCCCGCCCTGCTCGATCGCTCGGGCGCGCAACCAGTTAGGGTGTTCGAGTCAGGCGCGATTCTCCTGTATCTCGCCGAGAAATTCTCCGCCTTCGTGCCGGCCGCCGGTGGCGCGCGCGCCGAGTGCATGTCCTGGCTCTTCTGGCAGATGGGCAGTGCGCCTTACCTTGGCGGCGGCTTCGGGCATTTCTACAGCTACGCGCCGATGAAGATCGAATACTGCATCAATCGCTTCACCATGGAAGTGAAGCGGCAGCTGGACGTGCTCAACCGCAACCTGGCTGAACGACGCTTCCTTACCGGAGACGAGTACACCATTGCGGACATGGCCGTGTACCCCTGGTATGGCGTGCTGCTGGAAGGCGAGCTCTATGGCAACGCCGCGGAATTTCTGGATGCGCCGAGCTATACGCATGTGAATCGCTGGGCGGCGGAGATTGCCAGCCGTCCGGCCGTGAAGCGTGGGCGACGAGTCAATCGCACCTGGGGTCCGGAGGCCAACAGAGTCGCAGAACGCCACCAGGCCAGCGATCTCGACTGAACCTCGGGACGCGCGCGCCCCGAGGTTCGCCTCGGGGTGTCAGCGACGGTCGATGAACACGCGCTCCTTGCCGATCCACATCGCGGAGCGGCTGAAGTCGATGAACTTGCGTTCGTCCTCGATGGCAATCTCCATCGCGCGGCGGGCCTCGGGGACCTCCGCCATGCTCATCAGATCCGCGCGGCTGAACCAGGCTTCCGCGTGACCGGAGTAGGGCGGGGTGACGGTGCCGCGCGCGGCCTTCATGGCGGCGATGCCCGGTACATCCTCGCAGTAATGCACCTGCAGGTAACGCTGCATGCGGAAACCGGGTGCCACGCCGCGGATGATGGGGCCGTGATTCGTGCGCCAGTAGTGCTGGCCTTCAGCCAGCGATTGCCCCGGCAGGTGACGCAGGCAAAAAAAGAGCTTCACGAGCGGGCTGTGCTCATGGGCGATGAGGTACTCCGAGGGGTTCACTTGCGGATACTCATGCGCAAACCACATCGGTGAGTTGGGCAGGTCGATGAACTTGCGTTCGTCCTGCAACAATTCCTCCAGCGCCGCGGCACCGGCGGGCGTGCCCGCTGCGGCCAAGGCCTCGGGGTTCGCCCACCAGAGCTCCGCCACGCCGTCATATTCGGGCTCCATGCCGCCGCGGGCAACGGCCAGCGCTTCGTTGATCGGATCATCGAGGGTATGCAGCTGGATGTAGCGATGGATGTTGAGGGTGGTGGAATGCCTGGCCACCAGGGGGCCGTGCACGGTATGCCAGTAATGCTGGAACTCCGCGCGGCTCATGCCGGGTTTGCGGCGCAAGGCGAACTCGAGTCGGATCATGATCTGTCTCCCCGGATATTTTTTTATCGCAATCGATTATGCAGAAAAACCGCCACGTCAGTGAAACCCCAGCCACCGCGCTGCTCCGCGGCAAAGGCGTGCCCTTCACCGAACATCCCTACGACTATGTGGAGCATGGCGGCGCACAGCACAGCGCGGCCACTCTGGGCCTGGACCCTTTCGCCGTGGTGAAGACCCTCTTCATGCAGGATGCAAAGGCGAGTCCCCTCGTGGTGTTGATGCACGGCAACCGTAACGTCTCCACGCGCAACCTGGTCCGGCAGATTGGCACCAAATCAGTGGAGCCCTGCACGCCGGAAGTGGCCAACCGGCACAGCGGCTACCTGGTAGGGGGCACCTCGCCCTTTGCCACCCGCAAACGGATGCCGGTGTACCTCGAGCGCAGCATTCTTGGCTTGCCCCGGATCTGGCTCAACGGCGGGCGACGGGGGTATCTCATCGGGCTCGACCCCGCCGTCTGCGTGACCCTGCTGGCCGCCACCCCCGTGGACTGCGCACTGGAGAAATGAGGCAGCGGCTGATTCCCAGCCACGGCTGATTTGTGTACTGTCGGACGCAACCGGATCACACGATCCATTTCCGCCCCACACAAAAGGAAGCGCCCATGTCGCAGCATCGCCTTCGCTTCGGGATGTTCATCCCGCCCCACAACCCGCCGGACGAGCATCCCCTGCTGGCGCTGGAACACGACATGGATCTCGTCGAGTGGGCGGACAAGCTCGACTACGACGAGGTCTGGGTGGGGGAACATCATTCCGGCGGCTGGGAGATCACGGCAAGCCCCGAGCTTTTCATCGCTGCGGCCGCCCAGCGCACGCGCACCATCCGCCTTGGCACCGGTGTGTCGTCCTTGCCCTATCACCATCCCTACATCCTCGCGGATCGCATACGCCAGCTCGATTACATGACCCGAGGCCGCGCGATGTTCGGCGTGGGGCCGGGTTCGCTGCCCTCGGATGCCTATATGCAAGGCATTCCCACGGCGCGTGCGCGTGATCGCATGGAGGAGGCCATCGAGCCGCTGGTGCGCCTCTTGAATGGCGAGACCGTGAGCTGTAAGACCGACTGGTTCGAACTGGAACATGCCACCCTGCAGTTCCCGTCCTACCGTGCCGAAGGCGTGGAGATGGCGGTGGCGAGCCAGGTGTCGCCGACCGGCGCCAAGGCGGCCGGCAAATTCGGGCTGGGCCTGCTGTCCATCGGTGCCACGTCCTCCGGCGCCTTCAACCAGCTCGCTGCCAACTGGGCAATTGCCGAAGAAACCGCGCGCGAGCATGGCAAGACCATGGATCGCAGCAGCTGGCGTCTGGTCGGGCCGGTGCATGTGGCGGAGACCCGCGAGAAAGCCCGCGCCAATGTGCGCTTTGGTCTCGCGCGTTGGGTGGATTACATGTCCAAGGTGGCATCACTGCCGCTCGGCACGCCGCCGGGCGTAGATCCGGTGGATTACATGATCGATACCGGGTTTGCGGTCATTGGCACCCCGGATGACTACGTGGCGCAAATCGAACGGCTCATGGCGCAGTCGGGCGGCTTCGGAGCGTTTCTGCATCTCGATCACCACTGGGCGGACTGGGCGGAGACCAAGCGCTCGTATGAACTGATCGCGCGCTTCGCCATTCCGCGCATCAACAACCTCACGGCCTTGCGCCAATCCTCGGAAGACTGGCTGCGTGAGAACAATGCCACCTTCAAGGGCGAGCTCACGGCGGCGGTCGCGGCCAAGATTGCCGAGCATGCCGCAGCCAAGGGCACGGACAAGCTCTCCCCGGATTACCTGAAGCTCTTCAAGGCGGGCTGAGCCCTGTGTGATGTTTCCCCGGCGCGCGCGCCGGGGACTTGATCCTGTTCAGTGACGGTTTCTTCGATAGCCACCATACTGGTATCAAGATTGAACCCTCTCATCTGATTTCAGGAGATATCGCATGCGTTCCGTCCTCATCCCCCTCGCCTTGTTCAGCGCGGCCGCCGTGGCCGGCCCTGAATGCACCACTGTAGATCAGGCTCAGTGGCAGGATCAGGCGAAATTCCAGGAAGCGCTGAAGGCCGAAGGCTACGAGATCAAGAAATTCAAGGTCACCAGCGGCAACTGCTATGAAATCTATGGCTGGAACAAGGACAAGCAGAAGGTAGAGATCTATTTCGACCCTGTCTCCGGTACGCCGGTGAAGACCAAAATCGAGGACTGAGCCGATGTCTGGCAGCGTGAAGCTCTGGGATCCGCTGGTGCGGATCTTTCACGCTTCGCTGATCGTTGCCTTCTTCGGGAATTATTTCTTTACCGAAGAGGGCGAGGCGGTGCATGAATGGCTGGGCTATTACGCTGGTGCCTTCGTGCTGGTGCGTCTCTTCTGGGGCGTGCGCGCCACCGGTGCGGCGGCATGGCGCGATTGCTGGCCGACTCCCGCGCGGATCGTGGCGCATGTCAGCGCGTTACTCCGTCGCCAGCCGTTTCACCGGTTGGGCCATTCGCCGCTTGGGGCATTGGTAATGCTCACCATGATGGCGCTCATGGCAAGCCTCGCCATTACCGGCTTCATGATGGAGGAAATCGATTATTTCTGGGGCGAGGAGTGGCTTGAGGAATTCCACGAACTGCTTGCCAATGGCTTGTTCGGTCTCGTCTGCCTGCATGTGGTGGCGGCGATCCTCGAAAGCGTGCAGCTCAAGGAGAATCTGCCGCTTTCCATGATTA
>Ga0194129_10003790_pt1 | contig 20754 bp, 22 predicted proteins | sample TA2KigCa35mmetaG_FD_150862 | JGI IMG/M metagenome (GOLD analysis project Ga0194129, IMG submission 150862) | Freshwater microbial communities from Lake Tanganyika, Tanzania - TA2015038 Kigoma Deep Cast 35m | ecosystem: Environmental > Aquatic > Freshwater > Lake | place: Tanzania: Lake...
TGCTGATCGCGGAGAACGCCGGCTGATTACGGCGCCTGATTCCTAGATCATTCGGTTCCGCGCCATAGCGGACCCGGCGAGAGCCCCCGGAGAGCCAGCGTCAGCTGTGCGCTCCGGGGGCATCGTTTTTCAGAGTTGCGCCAGTCAGGGTTGCGGCGCCTGGCAAAGCTCGAGCCCGTTCGCCCAGCGGCGGCAGCGCCAGCCAGCGGCCGCCGCTTCCTTGCCGAAGTTGCGTGTGAGCTCGATCAGGCTGATCGGTAAGGCTGCAGGTTGATCCCGGCGGGCCTCGATCTAGCTGCGGATCACGGTGGCGGTGTTGTCGCGAGAGCCGGCGTCGATCAGACTGAGTTGCGCTACGCCCAGTGCTTCGATCGTGCGGATGAACGCCCCAATCCCAGTGGCTTCGTTGAAGCAGGCGGCCACCACCCAGAGGGTGGGCGGCGATGCGGCGCTTAAGGGCGGGCTCATCGGGCAGGCCCGATCAAGCGGGCGTGAATGCTGAGTATCAGCAAAGCATCTGCCTCGTTAATGCAGCCTTAAGGTTGGTGTCGGGTTTTGAGTTTGTTGCATGGCTCCCGTTCATCAGCCACGCACGTTGCATACGCCTTGGGGCAGCCTCACTCCGGCGGTCGATCTGGCGCCGCTGGTCTACATGCTTGTGCTCTACGGGCTGGTGTATTTCCTGGCGTTTGGTGTGTTCGAAGCCTGGACCACTGGCGAAGACGGCCCTGCGGAGTGGTTGCAGTTCGCCGCCTATGCCGGCGCCTGCCTGTGCAGCTTGCGGGTGTTGTGGCTGCGCCGCCGCCAGTGGCGCTCGCGGCAGTGGCTGGCTTGACTGCTGCTCACGCTGTTTCTGTTTTACGTGGCCTCCGAGGAAATCAGCTGGGGAGAGCGAATCCATGGCTGGGGGGTGGAAGCGCTGCGCAGCGTGAATGCTCAAAAGGAAACCAACATCCACAATCTGCCGGTGGTGCAGAACTACCTGCACGTGTCGTTTATTGCGGCGGGGTTGTTCTTTGGTTACGCCGGCTGGCGTTGGATGTCGTTCATCAAAGCCTGGCCCGCTCGGCGCTTCAGCCTGTATTTCCTCTTTGTGGCGCTCTTTTACACCTACTTCGATCTGAGCTGGATCATCCATGCCGAGCGCATTCGCAATGATCTAGAAGGCATTGAATTGCTGATGGCGGTTGGACTCTTCCTGCACACTCGCCATTGGGCCTTCAGCCCTCCTTCGCCTGGAGCAGCAGCTGATCCAGTTCCTTCTGCGCCTTTGGATTAACCTCCCCGCCGCGCTGAAGCAGCACCAAGCCATCGCTCACACCCTGCACGCGGTAGTTCTCGCTGCTGAGCGTCTGCAGCAGATTGAGCGTTTTCCGGAGGGCGCGACGTTCCTGCGGGAAAGCAGCTGCGTAGCGCATCTGGTGGTTGAGATCCACCGCGATCCAGTCCACCGGAAAGGCTTTCCCATCACGGCTCTCAAAGGCCTGGTGATCCGGGAAGCGAATCAGCACCTTGCGTGCGGCTAGATGCGGGATCAGCTGGGTACCGGCGGCTACGCTCGCATCAGCGGGGATCAGCGTTAGAGCGTCATGAACCTGCTGGGCGTGTTGCCATTGCTTCCATGGACTGCTGTACACCCAGGGACTGACGCTGTCTGGAATGATCCAGGACAGACTGCGATTGGGGTTACCCCCCAGGGTGAACAGCAGCGAAAGCAGAATGCAGCCTGCCCAGATGCGCCGCAGCCGTCTTGAGGCAAACAAAGGTTGGTGTCGTTGCCACCAGAGGGTGGTGCCAGCGAACAGCCCAGGAATCACCAGATAGGTGTAACGGAGGTTGACCGAGACCGGGTTGTTCGCTCCCTGGGCAAGCAGCAACCCCATCAGGGGTAGCCCCATCAGCAGCCAACTGTCCAAGGCGATCCAGGGAATGAACAGCAGTGGCAGTCCCTGCCCGGCCAGGTAGAGCAGCGTGTCGCGGGGGGGGCTCACCAGCTCCTGCAGCAGCACCAGCGGCTGCCGAAGCACCAGCGCTGCCACCTCCAGACTGCTGGCCTGTTCCAGGCCCTGCAGGTATTGGCCGAAGTTCTCCACCATGAAGCGGCGGGAATTGTCGTGGCTGAACAGTGGCATCAGCACGTTGGTCACCAGCACCACCCAGCCGCCGCCCCAGGCGATCAGGGCCAGGGCCAGGGGCCAGCGGGCCCGCTCCCGTACCAGCAGCCACACCCCGACCCCCACCAGCACCACGCCGGTGTCTTCCCGGATCAGGGGCATCAGCAGCGCTGCGGGCAGGATTAGCACCAGGCGCCGCTCGAGCAGCCCCAACAGCAGCACGAACACACACAGGGGCAGTTGGCTGAGGTCGGTGAAATTGCCTAGGGCAGGGCCAATCACCGCGTTGGCGCCGTAGAAGGCCAGGCTGAGCATCGCTGCCAGATCCGGCGCCAACCGGCGGCAGGCGATGCGATGCAGCACCAGGCCCGCTGCGGCGATCAGTGCCACCTGCAGCATCGGCAGTGCCCACTTGCCGAGCAGCGCCACCAGCGGAATCCACAGGGCCAGGGTGGGCGTGAAGTGCTGCCCCAGGCGGTGATACCCCAGAGCGGGCAGCTCACCGCCGTGCACCACGTTGGTGGAAAGCTGCGAGGAGAGCGTGCTTTCGAACGGATGGCCGCTCAGCCCGTTCCAGAGCACCTGAAACAGGATGCCCTGATCCATCGTGGCGGCCAAGCTTTGCAGCCGCCACCACTGCAGGGCCCAGCCCACCAGGGTGAACACCCCGGCGGCCAGCCAAACCCGTTGCTCTGGCCTTAGGCGCTGGTTCATGGCTGTTTCAGTTGATCAGACACGGTTTGAACCGCTGCCGGCAGGCTGCTGCGCAGGGCGATGGGGCCGCGCGGGTCGAAGCAAAGGCTGCGGCTGAGGTCGCGCAGAGCGAGCAGTACAGCAGCGGCGTTTGGATCGCTGGCCTTGGTGTCGGCCACCCGAGCTGCCTCGCAACTGCGCCAGCCGGCCAGTTGCACCACGCTGCGGTAGGTGCTGGGCCAGCGGCCTAGGCCTTCGAGCTGCTCCAGGTGGGCAAACCAGTGGTCGGCCTGGAGCGGCCTGTTTTGCAGCACGGCTAGCAGAGCCAGGCTCCAGAGCGCATCTCGATTGTTGGGGTTGCGCTTGAGCTGAGCCTCGGCCCATTGCTTCACCTCCGCTTGGTAAGTGAAGCGCGGATCCAGCAGGTGCCAGGGGCCGATCGCTGCAAACACCGGCTGAAGGCCTCGGGGCCCTTGCTCCAGGCCGCGGGCTAGGGCGATGAAGCGCTTCTGGAAGCTGATTGGGGCTGCTACCCCTGGCTTGCGGCGCCACAGCTCTAGTTGCCGACCCTTGCTCCAGGGCCAGATCTGCACCTGTTCGTAGCGCCCATCCTGGCGCACGGCGCGGCTCAGGGTGCGGGCAGAGCGGCGCGTGGTGCCCTGGTCGCCGCTGGCCAGAAGCCACCATTCCCCTTGGTCTAGGGCTAGCGCTTTTTGGCCGGGGTTGCGCCCCAGCCGGCGCACCAGGATTTGGCCGCCTTGCTGGCGGCCCAACAGGGTGAGGCTGTGCTCATTGAGATCGGGGCTGCTGCCGCTGATCAGCAGGGTGGTGGGGGCTTCGCCCACGCGGGCGCGCAGGCTCTGCATTGCCGCCACCACGTTCGAGGGCGGTTCGCGATCCAGCTGGCTCCAGCTGACCTTGGCCTGGATGCCGCCGGCACTGAGCAGGCCCAGCGCCAGTGCGCCGCCGGCACAGCGGCCGGAGCGCCGCTGGGCGATCCACTGCCCCAGTGCCCACCAGCCCCGCGCCAGCAGTAGCGCCAACAGCGGCAGGACCGGAGCGATGTAGCGATCGTCTTTATTAGGGCTGAGGCTGGTGCAGAGCCAGCCGGTGATGGCCACACCCATTAGCCATGCCCAGCCATTAGGCCAGCGCTGGCGCCACTGGCCGCGCTGCTGCCAGGCCAGCAGGGCCAGGCCAGCCAGGCCGGCGCCGAGGCTCGCTGCGCCCAGTTGTTGGCTCCAGAGCCGGGGGTACCAGATCAGGCTGCGGGGATCGAGGCTGCCGGGATCACCTTCTGCGGCACCGGAGCTGATCACGGCGCGCTGGGTGCCGCCGAGGGTGGTGATCCAGTTGTGCTGCAGCCAGGGCATCAGCAAAGCCAGCACCAGGGCCAGGGCCGCCCAGGCCTGCCAGCGGCGCTTGGGCATCGCCTGGGCCTGGCCAAAGCTCCACATGGCTGGGAGGGCCAGCACCAGCAGGGCGCTTTGTTTGATCAGCAAGGCTGCGGCAATGGCCCCGCCGGCCGCGAGAGCTTGTGTCCAGCGCCCCCCGCACTCGCGCCGCTGCCAGAGCCAGAGCAGCCATAGGGTCAGGCTGCAGCTGGCGGTGAGGGGCATGTCGAGGGTGAAGTCCACCCGCAGGCTGGAGAGAGCGGGTGCCAGAGCCACCAGGGCGGCGGCCAGCAGGCCGAAGCCAGCAGACAGCAGCTGCCGGCCCCAGCAAGCGATCACGAGCAGCAGGAGGCCGTGCCAGAGGCTCAGGGCCCAGCTGGCGCCATCCACGCTCTCGCCGGCCGCGGCCATCACCGTGCCGCTCACCAGCGAGGCCAGGGGCGGGATCTTGGGAGAGAGATCCAGCAGCCCCTGCCAGCCGGGCCAGCTACCACCTCGCAGCACCCCGAGGGCCCGGCCGTGGTCGATGGCGCTGTTGAGGTAATCGGCCTGATCCCAGGCCGGCAGCCGTTGATCGGCCTGCAGCCAGGCGCGATCGGCGGCGGTGGCTATGAGCCAGAGGGCTACGAGCAGTAACCACCACAGCCAGGGCGAGCGCTTGAACACAGGCAGCGGTGGGGCGGCAGATCAAGAGAAGTCTGCGCGAGTCGCGCCAGAGAGCTGCTTGGTATCGGCTGCTACATGCCATTGGGCTTTGTGGCACAGGTTCTCTGTGTTGCCCATGGCATGGCCTCCAAGATGGCCACACGGCGCATAGCGCCCAATTCCTCTTTTGGTGTGAGGACCATGAAACTGTTCCAGAAGCTTCTTCTGGCGCCTGCTGCCCTGGGCCTGATGGCTCCTGTGGCTGCTTCCGCCGCTGACCTCAACATTGCTGGCGTCAGCCAGTACGGCTCTGAGGAGCAGGTGACTTCGATCACCTCGTTCTCCGATGTGCAGCCCACCGACTGGGCATATCAGGCTCTGAGCAACCTGATCGAGCGCTACGGCTGTGTGGCCGGTTATCCCAACAGCACCTACCGCGGCAGCCGTGCGATGACCCGCTATGAAGCGGCCGCTCTGTTGAACGCTTGCCTCGATCGCGTCACTGAAATGACCGACGAGCATAAGCGCCTGATGGCCGAGTTCGAAAAGGAACTCGCCGTGCTGAAGGGCCGCGTGGATGGCCTCGAGGCCAAAGTGGGTGAGCTGGAAGCTACCCAGTTCTCCACCACCACCAAGCTGAAAGGTATTGCCACCTTCGTGCTGGGTGCTAACAGCTTCGGCGGTAGCAACGAGGGTATTGCAGACGCCGCTCGTGCACTTGAAGGTGCCACTGCATTTGCTTACGACGTTCGTCTGATCTTCGACACCAGCTTCACTGGTAAGGATCTGCTCCGCACCACCCTGCGTGCTGGCAACTTCGGTGATTCCCCCTGGGGTGCCGCCGGCACTGTGGGCGCTAACGGCGCCAACCTCGGCCTGAATGCACTGGAAATTGCCTTCCAGGAAAACCTGGGCAATGCTGATGGTGGTGACGTTGTGGCCATCAATCGCCTCTTCTACCAGTTCCCCGTCGGTGACAAAGTCACCGTTACCTTCGGTGGTCGCGTTCGTCAGGACGACATGCTGGCCATGTGGCCCAGCGTGTACCCTGCTGACACCGTTCTCGACGTATTCACTTACGCCGGCGCTCCCGGCACCTACAGCCTGAACCTGGGCGCTGGTGCTGGTGTCTGGTACGAGGACAATGGCTGGAGCTTCAGCATCAACTACGTGGCTGCCAACGGTGACGTGGGCCAGCCCGAAGTTGGTGGTATCGGTACCTCTGGTTCTCAAGAAACCTTCACCGCTCAGATTGGCTACGCAGCCTCTAACTGGGGTGCTGCTGTTGCTTACAACTACGGCAACGGCGTGGGCCCTGCTTCCGGTACCCCAGCATCCGTTCTTGCAGGTGTTGTTGCCGGCAGCACTAATTCTGTTGCCGTGAGCGCCTACTGGCAGCCTTCTTCGAGCGGCTTCATACCCTCTATCAGCGCTGGCTGGGGCCTCACCGGTTACTCCCAGTTCGACGACGGTTTTAACTTCGACGGCCCGACTTCCAACAGCTGGTATGTCGGCCTCCAGTGGGATGACGCCTTCATCAAGGGCAACGCCCTGGGCATGGCTGTGGGTCAGCCCACCTTCATCACCAACACCGGCCGGGATAACATCTCTGCCCAAGATGGCAACTGGGCATGGGAGTGGTGGTACAAGTTCCAGGTCACCGACAACATCAGCGTGACCCCTGCTCTGTACTACCTCTCCAACCCGCTGGGTCAGTTCGGCTGGTACGACAACGGTCGCTCCAACAGCAGCGCCCCCCTTACCAACTTCGGTGGCATCGTCAAGACCACCTTCAAGTTCTGATCTCTTGATCTGAATCAGAGCTCGTTCCTCACATCTTTCGAGCTCTTTCCTCACACAGTCCTCATTCCTCGCAATCAGCCCTGGCTTCGGCCAGGGCTTTTTTATTGACCCGTCTCGGAAGTTGTATCGCGGGGCACATCTGAGGGTGATCTGCGCCGGTTTTCCTGCGCCATCAAGCCGGTATCGTTTTTTCATTCCTGTGCCTTGGTTCAGGAATTCCCTCAATTGGTGTGAGGACCATGAAACTGTTCCAGAAGCTTCTTCTGGCGCCTGCTGCCCTGGGCCTGATGGCTCCTGTGGCTGCTTCCGCCGCTGACCTCAACATTGCTGGCGTCAGCCAGTACGGCTCTGAGGAGCAGGTGACTTCGATCACCTCGTTCTCTGATGTGCAGCCCACCGACTGGGCATATCAGGCTCTGAGCAACCTGATCGAGCGCTACGGCTGTGTGGCCGGTTATCCCAACAGCACCTACCGCGGCAGCCGTGCGATGACCCGCTATGAAGCGGCCGCTCTGTTGAACGCTTGCCTCGATCGCGTCACTGAAGTGACCGACGAGCTGAAGCGCCTGATGGCCGAGTTCGAAAAGGAACTCGCCGTGCTGAAGGGCCGCGTGGATGGCCTCGAGGCCAAAGTGGGTGAGCTGGAAGCTACCCAGTTCTCCACCACCACCAAACTGCGTGCCGATACCCGCTGGGTGCTGGGCGGCCAGACCTTCGGTGGCTCACAGGTGAAGGACAACAACACCTACACCGACGCCGCTGGTAAGGAGTACGCCCTGCGCAATGCGCTGAGCTTCAACTACGACGTTCGCCTGAACTTCGACACCAGCTTCACCGGTAAGGACCTGCTCCGCACCCAGCTGCGCGCAGGTAACTTCAAGGATTCCGCTTTCGGTGCTGACCCCACCCGACTCTCCCAGCTGGACGCTGGCTTCGAGGAAAACCTGGGCAATGCTGATGGTGGCGACGTGGTGGCGATCAATCGCCTCTACTACAAGTTCCCCGTTGGTAAGAGCTTCACCGTTGTGGCTGGCCCCCGGGTCCGTCAAGACGACATGTTCGCCGTTTGGCCTTCGGTCTATACCGGTGACAAGATCCTGAAGATCTTCCAGTTTGCTGGTGGTCCTCAGGCCAACAGCCAGGTGCTGGGTGCCGGTGCTGGCTTCTGGTGGAAGGAAGGGAAGCAAGGCTTTAGCTTTGGTGCCAACTATGTGGCCGGTAACGGTGACATTGGCGATCCTTCTCTTGGTGGTATTGCTAATGGCAATTCTGCTGCCACCGGTTCTGTTCAGCTCGCTTACACAGGCAAGAACTGGAACATCACTGGCCTGTACGCCTACGACAACCGTGGCGTGAGCGTGGGCGGAACTCCGGATGCGCGCTCTGCCGTGTCTAAGGGTTACAACGGCACCAACGCCTTCAACCTGGCTGGTTATTGGCAGCCTCTCCAAAGCGGTTGGATGCCTTCCATCAGCGCTGGCTGGGGTATTGGCACCTCCAGCAACGTGGGCGGTAGCCGCACTGATTCCACCGATGTGAACCTCACCACTCAGTCCTGGATGGTGGGTCTGAACTGGAAGGATGCTTTCGTGAAGGGCAATGTGCTGGGCATGGCTGTGGGTCAGCCCACCTTCGTGACAGGCGGTGGTGATAGCACCCCCGCTGATGGCAACTACGCCTGGGAATGGTTCTACAAGTTCCAGGTCAGCGACAACATCGCTGTGACCCCTGCCATCTTCTGGCTGTCACGCCCCCAGGGTGAACTGACCGGCAACGGCAACACCTTCAACAGCTTCGGCTACCTGGTGCAGACAACCTTCCGCTTCTGATCGTCTGATCAGCACACTCCTCACGCGCTCCCTCGAGCACACTCACACACCAAAACCTCAAGCCTCCCGCTTCGGCGGGGGGCTTTTTTGATGCAAGCAGGCGCAGCGCCGCCGCTGATGGGGCGACCTTGAGCGCGAGGATGGATGTCGCCTTTGCCTGCTCTTGCCTAGGTCTTCCTCTGCTCGCGACCCGTATCAGGTGCTTGGTGTCGCCGCCTCAGCCAGCGCGGCCGAGATCAAGGCTGCCTATCGCGCTTTGGTGAAGCAGCACCACCCCGATGCCGGCGGCGATGAGCACCGGATCCTGGAGCTGAATGCGGCGTGGGAAGTGCTGGGCGACGCTGAGCGGCGCACGGCGCACGATCGGGCCCATCCGCCTGTGGCTGCAGGGTCAGCCCGCTCAGCCGCAGTAGGGCGCGCTGCCCGTAAGGCCACCGCCCAGGCCGCCCGCGGCGATGCCGAGCTGCTGGTCTGGCTGCAGCAGGTGTATGCCCCGATCGATCGCCTGCTGGCCCAGGTGATCAACCCCTTCCCGGCCCAGCTGCGTGCCCTCTCCGCTGATCCTTACGACGATCAGCTGATGGAGGTCTTCTGCACTTTTCTCGAGCAGAGTCAGGCCCGCATGGACAAGGTGGAATCGCTCTATCGCTCCATGGCCGCACCCGCCTCGGCCCACGGCTTCAGCCTCAGCGTGTATCACTGCCTCTCGCAGGTGCAGGACGCGCTCACGGAACTGGAGCGCTACACCATGGGCTACGTGGACAGCTACCTCCGCGACGGCCGCGAGATGCTCAGGGAAGCCAAGCATCGCCGCACGCGCCTGCACGAGGAGCGGCGGCGCTTGGAGATTTAGAAGCTCTCCAGTTGGTCGGTCCGCAGCCACACATCCGGCACTGGGCGGCGGAAGCGCAGCTGGGCGTAATCGCCTTTGATCACCAGCACTTCGGCAGGGCCTTCAAAGATGTAGTCGGGGGGCACAGTGTCGCTGGCCTGGGCTTCGAGGCTGTTGGCGTAGGCGGCGCGATTCACCCGCACCAAGCTGCCTTTTTTGATGGTGCTCTTAGCGGCGGCTTCGGGTGCTGCCGCGGGCGTTTCAGCCATGGCGCTGTTGCGTGCTGCCAGGCAGGCTAGAGCCCGCTCCTCGCTCCTGGTTTTGTGCCCCCAAGCCTGGCTCTGCTGCTGGTGCTCTTCGGTGGCCTGCTGCTGCTCGCCCTCTTCCTCGACGACATCGCCTCCCAGATCCGCATGCCGGGGATCCTGCTGGTGCTGGTGCTCGGTCTGCTGATCGACAACAACATCAACCCTGGGCCGGGTCAGCCGGCGGCGCTGCTCAACCTGGCCCAGGCTGATCAGTTGGCCCAGGTGGCGCTGGTGCTGGTGCTCTTTTTTGGGGGGCTGGCGGCCAACTGGCAGCAGATGCGCCAGGTGTTGGTGCCCTCGATGCGCTTGGCCACCCTGGGTTCTTTGCTCACCGCTGGTGCTCTGGCGCTGGTGGTGGTGCTGACCCAGCAGCTCCCCTGGCGCCATCACCCCCTGGGGCTGGCGGGAGCGCTGTTCATCGGGGCGATGTTCTGCAGCACGGATGCGTCCGCTGTGCTCAGCCTGCTGCGGCCGCTGCGGCAGCGCCTGCCCCAGCGCTTGCTCGATCTTCTGGAGTGCGAATCGGGTTTCAACGACCCCATCGCGGTGGTGCTGGCCGGCCTGGCGATCGCGCTGCCCCACAGCCAAGACACCGCCATTGCTCCTCTGCTGGTGGAGGTGGTGCGGCAGTTTCTGCTGGGGGCGTTTGTTGGTTTCCTCGGGGGCAAAGCCGCCGAGCTACTGCTGGGCCGCCGCCGCCACCCGCTCAACCTCAGCCAGGTGACGGTGATGGCCCTGGCGGCACTGATGCTGGTGGCCGGCGGCAGCAGCCTGGTGGGAGCCAGCCCCTTGCTGGCCGCCTATGTGATGGGCCTGGTGCTTGGTAACAGCGACGAGGTGGATCAGGAGCAGCTGGAGGCCAGTCAGTCTGGCTTTGCCAAGTTGGCGGAACTGATGCTGTTTCTCTGCCTCGGTTTGGTGGTGCAACCCACCGATGTGGTGGAGCTGCTGCCCACGGCGCTCTTCCTGCTGATGGTGCTGTTGCTGGTGCGCTGGTTGGTGGTGACGTTGTTGATGCTGCGCTCGGGCTTTAGCCGTGCTGATTGCCAGTTCACGGCGCTGGCGGGTCTGCGCGGCGCGGTTCCGGTGGCCATTGCGCTGCAGGCCGCCGCATCCGATGTGCCCTGGGGAGATGCCATGCCCGCGTTCGCGCTGGCGGTGGTGCTGCTGGGACTGGTGCTGCAGGGCTCGCTGCTCAATCCTGTGGCGCGGCGCCTCGGCCTGGTGGGCAGCAGCCATCCCTAGCGTTGACCGGTGAGCTGAAGTTGAGCGCGTGCGGATTTTGTTGGTGGGCTGCAGCGGCTTTGTGGGCCGTGCGCTGGTGCCTGGGTTGCTGGAGGGTGGTCACAGCCTCACGCTGGTGAGCCGTGGCCCACAGCCGTTGCCAGGCGTGCAGCACCCGCAGCTGGAGCGGCTCCAGGCCAATCCGGCCAACCCGGCCAGCTGGGAGCAGCCTGCGCTGCAGCAGGCCCTCGCCCAGGCCGAGGCGGTGGTGAACCTTGCCGGTGAGCCGATCGCTGAGAAGCGCTGGACGCCTCAGCACCTGCAGCTGCTCCACAGCAGCCGCATCGACACCACCCGTGCCCTGGTGGCTGCCATGGCCGCCCTGCCCGAGGGGCAGCGCCCCGGGGTGCTGATCAATGGCTCCGCCATCGGCTACTACGGCACCAGCACCAGCCAGGAATTCAGCGAAACCAGCCCCGCCGGCACCGATGTGCTCGGCCGGCTGTGTGTGGCTTGGGAGCAGGAAGCCCACGGCGCTGAAGCGTTCTGCCGCGTAGTGATCCTGCGCATCGGCATCGTGCTGGGCAGCGATGGCGGCGCCCTCGGCAAGATGCTGCCGGTCTTCCGCATGGGCTTCGGGGGCCCGATTGGCGACGGTCAGCAGTGGATGAGCTGGATCTCCCGCGCCGACCTCTGCCAGCTGATCAGCACCGCCCTCGTGGATGGCGCCTACAGCGGCGTGTACAACGCCGTGGCGCCGCAGGCCTGCACCATGGCCGCCTTCGCCGCAGCCCTGGGCCGTTGCCTCAGACGCCCCAGCCTGCTGCCGGTGCCGGGGCCTGTGCTGCAGTTGCTGCTCGGCGATGGCGCCAAGGTGGTGCTGGAAGGTCAGAAAGTGCTGCCCAAGCGTCTGCAGGAGCAGGGATTTGCCTTCCGCTACGGCGAGCTCAGCGCTGCACTCGCTTCTGCCACCACTTGATCGCCCAGCCGAGCACACCGCTCAGGATGGCGGCACCCATCAGCAGGCCGATCGCCGGGGTGAACAGCGGCTCCCACAGCCGCTGAAACCAATCCAGCGGGGATTCGATCTTGCGGCTGTGGCAGATCACGGCCACGCCAAACCAGATCGCCCCGGCGATCACCACGAACACATCCACCACCAGCAGCGTGTCGATCCAGCCTTTGAGCCGTTGGCCGAGGGGCAGGTGGCTCGCGCTGGGTTCAGCCATCCAGGTGGGTGTGTAGATCAGCGGCCATCCTGACCGCCCCGCCGCCATTGCCGATGCGTTCACGCCCCAGTTGTTGCAGCTCGCTGCGCCAGAGCGGCTCCTGCAGCAGCCTCTCCAGTAGTTGCTCCAGCAGCGCCGCCGTGGCTTCGAGCTGTGCATCGCTGCCCGGTTGAGCAGCGGCGCAGAACACCCCTGGCCCCAACAGCCGCCGCTGCGCTTCCGCGAAGTTCTCGGTGAATTGCGGGCCATCGCCCACCAGCTGCAGCACGGGCTTACCCAGCCCGACGCATTGCTCGGCGGCCGTGCCGGTCATCGAGAGCAGCAGATCGCATTGCTGCACCACCGCCGCAAAGCGCCCCCACTCCAGCTGGAGCAGCAGCGGTCCGCGTTGCAGGCAGCAGCGCTCATCACCCTCCAGCTGCAGCTTCCAACCCAGCCGGCTGGCCAGCGGCGCCACTTCCTGCGGCGTCAGCTTGCCCACTAGGGCCGCATGTAGCCCCAGGCGTTGAGCCGGCCGCAGCGGTTCCGGTAGCCGCTCCAGCACCCGCAGCATCAGCTCAAGGTTGAGCAGTGCCTCCGGCAGACGGCTGCCCGGCAGCAGCCCCAGCCGTTGAACGGGTTGGCCTTGTAGCGGCTCGCTGGGGCTGAGGGCACCATCGATAAAGGGATTGCCGAGGAAATGCACCGGCCGCTGCAGCTGGCCGGTGAGGTCGGCGGCGGTGAGGGCATCACGGCTGTAAATCGCCACGGTGCGCCGCTGGCGTAAGCAGGGCGTGCAGGGCCAGGGCAGCCGCAGCTTGCCTTCGTAGTGGCTTGAGTAGGCCACCAAGTAGGTGGCTGTTGGCCTGCCGCTCAGCCAGGCCGCCATCACGGGAATCACATCACCCACCACCAGGATCAGCCGGTAGCGGCGGGCAATGCGCAGCAGCAGCAGGAGACGGCTGAGCAGATACAGGACCTGCCCCTGCACCACTTCGGTGATGCGCCCCAGCAGGCTCGTGTAACCCAGTCCGCCGGTGCTGTATTCGCGGGTGCGGCCGCGCACCAGGATCCCGGCCTGGCTGTAGGCCCGGCCGTGACCCACGAGGGGCAGGGCTTCCACCGCCAGCCCCCGCTGCTGCAAGGCTTGGCCGATCAGGGCACCGCTGAGGTCTTCGCCATGGCCGTTGCTCAGCAGCAGGATCGGCCGGGGATCGCTGCCGGGCGGGTTCAACCCTTGAGCCAAGCCTGCACCTTCTGCAGGGCCTGCCAGTCGGGGCGGCGGGCCAGGCCATCGGCCATGGAGCCATCCAGCTCTTCCGCCAGCTCCGGTGCCATCGCCCGCACGCGCAGCACCCACTCGATGTGCTCGCGCACGCCCTTGGCGTTGGTTTCCAGCATCGCCAAGCTCAGGTTGATCCGGGCTTGGGGGTCTTGGGGGTTGAGCTTCACGGCATTGCGGGCCGAGCGCAGAGCCGCCTGGGGTTGATTGTCGAGCAGTTGCAGCCAGGCCAGGCAGGTCCACCCGGCCGAGAGCCGCGGCTCCTGCTGGGTGATGGTGAGGAAGCTGTCGATCACCTCCGGCAGCGGCGCTCCTTCCTGGTAGCGCTGCAGGGCCTGCTCAAACAGAGACGGGGCTTCGGCGACGGCGTCGGTCATGGGGCGGCAGCAGGCCTGTTCTTGAACTCAGATTCGCACCCGGACGGTCAGGGCTTGGTGCAGTTCCGTTAGATCCTGCAGCGCCAGCGGGATGGCGGCATGCACGCGGCTGGGATCAATGGCTTCGTAGTCGTGCACCAGTCGATTGCGCAGCCCAGCGGCAGGAATCAGCCGTTGGCCAAGCTCCATCGGGATCAGGCCGTGCTGGCCGGCTAATAAAAACGTGTCGGCGTAGGTCTGCGGTTTGATGTTCAGCTCCTGCACCAGCAGGTGTTCGAGCAGATCGCTGGCTGCTTCCACGCTCAGGTGTAGAAGCCGCTCCACCAGCAGTTGTTGGCGCCGATCCTGGAGGTAGGCGGTGAGTGGTGTGGTGCTCTCCCCCCGAAGCAGCTCCAGCAGCTCGGCGAGATGGCTGAGCTTGCGCTGCACCACTGCCAGCTCGAGCGGGCTCATGTCTGGATGAGCTCCCGCTCGCTGCTGAGCTTCTGTTCGCGCCGGCACCAGTCGGCCCATTGGCGGATCGCTCGTGAGCAGAAGCTGAAGAAGAGTCCCGGTCTGCGTTCGAATAGCAAGCGGCCCTCCTCCGTTACCACCCGTTGCAGCAGATAGGAGCTGTGCTCGAGATCCACTAAATCGATGGCGTCACTGGAGCAGCCCACGAGCGGGGAGAGCAGCGCGTCAAGCTCGAAGAGGCGCAGCGGGTGGTCGAGGGTCTGGCGGAACGTGATCCCTAGATCCCAATCGCTGGTTGGCGTTTGGATGCCCTTGGCCCTTGAGCCGAACAACACGATCAGATCAACGTCTTCCGGAACGGCTTCGGCGCGAATCTTGGGCAGGGCTTGCAGCTGTGCCTGTGGGGGCGACATCGCTCACACCGCGAAAGAGCTGCCGCAGCCGCAGGTCTGGGTGGCGTTGGGGTTGGTGAAGTTGAAGCCGCCGCCGATCAGGGCGCTGGAGAAATCCAGCTGCATTCCATAGATGTAGAGGAGGCTTTTCGGATCGCTCACCACCGTGAAGCTGGGGGCACCGGCGGGCTCATAGATGTAGCGCTCGTCGTCGGCCTGGATTTCGGAGGCGTCGATGAAATCCATCGTATAGCTCATGCCGCTGCAGCCGCCGGAGCGCACGCCCACCCGCAGCACCTTGCCTTCGCCTTGGGCCGGCAGCAGGGTGGCCAGCTGCTTCATCGCCGATTCGGTGATCTGAATGCCCTTGCCGTCGCGGCCGGTGTGGGTGGCCTGCGCGGGTTCAGCAATAGCGGTTGTGGTGGCGGACTCGCTGGTCATCGAAAGGCCCTGGCCTGATCACCCCATCGTATGGAGCACAACCCACACCTGCCGCTCCGGTGGGCGTCTCCATAGAGTCGTGCCTATTCCATAGGAGCAGCAGGGTGCGCGTCGCCATCGTGGGTTCGGGTCTGGCCGGGTTGGCGGCGGCGGTGGATCTGGTGGATGCCGGCCACCAGGTGGATCTCTATGAAGCCCGGCCATTTATGGGCGGCAAGGTGGGCAGCTGGGTCGATGAAGGCGGCAACCACATTGAGATGGGACTGCATGTGTTCTTCTTCAACTACGCCAACCTCTTCGCTCTGCTGCGCAAGGTGGGAGCGATCGACAATCTCCTCCCCAAAGACCACACGCACCTGTTCGTGAACACCGGCGGCGACCTGCGCGAGCTGGATTTCCGCTTCGCCCTCGGCGCTCCCTTCAACGGCCTTAAGGCCTTCTTCACCACTCCCCAGCTCGACTGGCTCGACAAACTGCGCAACGCCCTGGCGCTGGGCACCAGCCCGATCGTGCGTGGACTGGTGGATTACGAGGGGGCGATGAAGGTGATCCGCGATCTCGATCGCATCAGCTTCCAGCAATGGTTCCTCGGCCACGGTGGCAGCGAGCAGAGCATCAAGCGGATGTGGAATCCGATCGCCTACGCCCTCGGCTTTATCGACTGCGAGGCGATTTCGGCCCGTTGCATGCTCACCATCTTCATGATGTTTGCGGCCAAAACCGAAGCCTCCAAGCTCAACCTGCTCAAGGGTTCGCCGCACCGCTGGCTCACCGGCCCGATCTTCGACTACATCCAGGAGCGCGGCGGCAAGCTGCACCTGCGCCACCGCGTCACCGAGGTGGTGTTTGAAGAAGGTGTAGCGGGCGCCGATGGGCAGCCCTCCACCCAGGTGAGTGCGCTCAAGCTCGGCACCCCCGATGGCGATATCGAAGTGAAAGCCGATGCCTACCTCGCGGCCTGTGATGTGCCCGGCATCCAGCGGATGATCCCCGAGGCCTGGCGACGCTGGCCCCTGTTCGACAACCTCTACAAGCTCGAGGCCGTGCCCGTGGCCACCGTGCAGCTGCGTTACGACGGCTGGGTCACCGAACTGGGCGAGGGTGCCCTCGAAGAAGCCGCCCGCCGCGATGTGGAGCGTCCAGCCGGCCTCGACAACTTGCTTTACACCGCCGACGCCGACTTCAGCTGCTTCGCCGATTTGGCCCTCGCCAGCCCGGTGGATTACCGCAAGGAAGGCGTGGGCTCGCTGCTGCAGTGCGTGCTCACTCCGGGTGATCCCTGGATTCCCAAGAAAACCGAAGAGATCGTGGCTGCCACCGATGAGCAGGTGCGGCGCCTCTTCCCCTCGGCCCGCAACCTCAAGCTGGTGTGGAGCAATGTTGTGAAGCTGGCCCAGTCGCTGTATCGCGAAGCGCCTGGCATGGAGCCCTATCGCCCGGATCAGGCCACGCCGGTGGGCAATTTCTTCCTGGCCGGCAGCTACACCAAGCAGGACTACATCGACTCGATGGAAGGCGCCACCATGAGCGGACGTCTGGCCGCTGCCGCCATCCTGGGGCGGAAGGCCGAACTGGCCACCAATGCGGCTGTTGCTTGATCACCTCAGCCTGATCACCCCCCTCGCTTGATTCCCATGGGCCGTTGGCTTGAACACAGCGTCACCACTGACGTGCAGGCCTCGGCCGAGCGGGTTTGGCAGGTGTGGAGTGATCTTGAGGCGATGCCTCGTTGGATGAACTGGATCGAATCGGTGGTTACCGAATCTGGCGATCCCGACCTCACCGACTGGACTCTCGCCGCCCAGGGTTTCCGCTTCCATTGGAAAGCGCGCATCACCCAGCGGGTGGAAGCCCAGCAACTGCATTGGGAATCGGTGGGCGGCCTGCCCACCAAAGGAGCCGTGCGCTTCTACCCCCAGGGCCCGGAGCTCACCGCCGTGAAGCTCACGGTGAGCTACGAGCTGCCGGGGGCATTGGCACCCTTGATGGAACCCTCCATTCTGGGGGGGATCGTGACCAAGGAGCTCCAGGCCAATCTGGATCGCTTCCGCGATCTCGTGCAAAGCGGGTATGGCCAGCAGCAGGGATGACGCTTCCGATCACAGCCGTGTGTTGAGCGGCCGCCGCGTGTGCTGCGGCTGGCTCAGCGGGGTTGCCCTGCTGCCTGCGATCACGGCCTGCGCCTCCAGTTCGGGGCCTGAAACCATCACGCTGCCGCCCCCGAACCCCAAGCCAGCGGCTGAAAAACCGGCTGCAGCCGAGCCTGCGCCGGCGGCGGGCTTCACGCCACTGCCTACGCCAGAGCAGGTGGTAACAGCGCTGCCCACCGGGCGCCTTGATCCCTTTGCCCCCTTGCCCCAGGCGAAAGCTGCCGCGTCAGGTGCTGTCCCAGCTGGTGATCTGCGCTTCACCGGTGTGATCCGCAGCGCCGGTCAGGCCCAGGCCTTGGTGCAGGTGGGCGATCAGAGTGGGGCTGTGTGTGTGGGGCGCCGCGGTGTCTGCGTGGGGTCTGGGTTGCCGGCGTTGCTTCCGGCTGACTGGTCCGTCACCAGCATCGATGTGGCCAGTGGTCGGCTGGTGCTCAATCAGGCTGGTCAGCGCAGGGTGTTCAACCTCTGAGCGGCTTGCCCTCCAACGCCTGAGCACACGCCGCCACGAGGCCATCGAGGTCGTGGGGATCGGCTTCGCTATCCACGCGGCCAAGCTGGCTCCGGCAGGTGTTGCTGGTTTGCGGTCCGATCGATACCAATGCCACGCCGCTCAGCTGCTCCTGCCACTGATCACCAAAGTGTTGCTCCAGCAGCTGGGCGGTGTGCTGCACGGTTTTACCGCTGCTGAAGGTGATCGCATCCATGTTGCCGGCGGCTAGGGCCGCGGCGGTGGTTGGCGGCAACGACGCAGGGCAGCGCGATTCGTAGGCGGCCACTTCCACCACCCGAGCACCCGCTTCCCCGAAGGCTTCCGCCAGCACGGTGCGTCCGCCGCTCTGCACCCGCGGCAGCAGCATCCGTAGGCCCCAGCCCGACACCGGGAAGTGATCGATCAGGCTGTCGGCCACAAATTGGGGCGGCACGAAATCCGCCGGTGCCCCCAGCGCTTCAAGCCGCGCGGCAGTTTTGCGGCCTACGGCGGCGATCTTGAGGCTCTGGGGGCGGCGGGCCAGGCTGCCGCCCAGCCGTTGCAGCCGCTGCTCCACCGCATCCACACCGTTGCTGCTCGACACCACCAGCCAGTGGAATTCATCGAGCTCGGCCAGGGCGTCATCGAGTGGGCCCCATTCATCCGGCGGCCCGATCACCAGCGCCGGCAGATCCAGCACCGTGGCCCCGGCCTGCTCAAACAGCCGCCGTGCCTCGCCCAGCTGCTGCTCCGCCCGGGTCACGGCGATGGTCCGTCCCTGCAGGGGTGTGGGGATCGGCATGGGGCTCAGTCCTCCAGCTTCACCATCGCCCCGGCTTGCCGGCGCAGCTGAGCCGCTTCGCTGCTGCGGCCCTGCTGGTTGAGCAGCGTCATGGCCTGGCGGAAGCTGCTGCGGGCGCCGTCGATGTCGCCGCCGAGTAGGAGCGCCACCGCCAGGTTTTGGTGGGTTTCTGCGTGCTCGGGTTGGAGCCGCCGCGCTTCGCGGTAGGCCTCTAGGGCACCGGCGATGTCGCCGAGGCGGCGGCGGATCAGGCCGAGGTTGTACCAGCCCAGGCTGATCTCAGGAGCAGCGGCGGTGGCCCGCTGGCAGAGCGCTTCGGCTTCCTGCGGTTGACCCTGCTGGAGCAGCAGGGCCGACAGGTTGAGCCGGGCGGCGAGGCTCAGGCGTGGTGCCAGGGGCAGTGCCAGCGCTTCGCGATAGAGGGCCATCGCAGCGGCGGGATCGCGCGCGGCTTCGGCCAGGGCCAGATGCAACAGCAGCTCGTAGCGCTCGGGGTGGGCGTCTGCCGGACACTGCGCCAGCCCTTGGCGCAGCAGCGTGGTGCCGCGCTCGAGGTTGCCTTCGGCGACTTCCAGGCTGCCGAGCTTGGCGCAGGCGTAGGGATCACCCGGCCGCTCCAGCAGTTCGGCTTCCATCGCTTCGCGCAGCCGCTGTGGCTTGTTGCCCTGGGCCAGCAGCTCCGGCCTGTAGCCGTCGTGCAGCAGAGCGGGTTCGGGGCAGTCGGCGATGCGCCAGTGGCTCTCCTGCTGGAGCAGTTCGGCCACGCTGTCGTCCACCATCGAGTGGTAAGCGCGGCTCCAGCGGATGGCTGGGTGGCGCCGGAACAGGCGGCTCACATTGGAGTAGGGCGATTGCACCGCCCCGCGCTCGTGGCGCAGCAGGTTGATCAGCAGCACATCCGGTTGCGCCATCAGCGCCCGCAGCGGTGCCATGGCTTCTGGCCGTAGGCGCTCATCGGCATCGAGCACCAGCACCCATTCGCCACTCACCCATTGGAGAGCCTGGTTGCGGGCCGGGGCGAAGTCGCCCGGCCAGTCGATTTGCTCCACCCGCGCCCCCATCGCTTGCGCCAGGGCCACGGTGTTGTCGGTGGAGCCGGTGTCCACCACCACCATCTCGTCCACGAAGCCCTGCACCGAGCGCAGGCAGTCTTCGATCTGCGCCGCTTCGTCGCGCACGATCATCGAGAGGCTGAGCATGGCGGTGGTGCAAGCGGCCTGAGGCTAGTGGCAGGGCCCAGTGAGCTTTAGTCGGTGAAGCCTCCCTCCAGGGCGGCTGCTCTCAGGCCCAAGGCCTCGAGCACTACCGCCTGGGCCTGCGGCATCTGGCCGGGGCTAGGCCGCCCCGGAAGCTCGGGCGGCAGCAGCGGCCGCAGCTGCTCCCAGAGATAGGGGCTGCCGTACACCGCCAGCCCCGCCAGGCGCCCTGCCGCCAGCAGTTGTCGCACCACCTGGGGCCAGGGTTCATCGCCGCCGGCACTGCCGCGGAAGGGATTGCCACGCACCAGCAGCTGCAGCAGCACGGGGCCGCTGCCCAGGCGATCCAATGCCAGTGGCGCGTCTGCGTTGCCGCTCCAGGGGCTCGGGCTGCGGCTATCGAGCAGCACGGCCTGATAACCCTGTGCGGCTGGCCGCAGCAGCGCCGGCGCCATGGCCGGCAGCTGCGGGGCATTCAGTTGGCTGTCGAGCCGGATCAGGTGCACGCCGCCTTCCGCAGCTGGCACCGAGCCGCCTTGCCGCTCCAAGCTCAGCTCCAGCAGCTCACAAGCGAGCGCACGCTCCTCGTCCGCCACCAGGGCGCTGAGCTCCTGCACCACCGCCTCCAGTCGCTCTGCACTCAGTGGACGGCAGCGCTGCAGGGCCGCCCTGCGCCGCTCCAGGCTGGCCTGCACACGGGCCTGGCTGATGCGCCCGCTCTCCACTGCTTCCGCCAAACCCTCGAGGGCAGCGGCGGCATCCGCGGGCATCAGGATCAGATCGGCGCCGGCTTCAAACGCCAGTACGGCCGCTTCAGCTGCGCCGTAGGTATTGGTGATGGCGTCCATCACCAGGGCATCAGTCACCACCAGGCCTTGGAAGCCCAGGTCATCCCGCAGCAGGGTGCTGAGCACCGCCGGCGAGAGGGTGGCGGGATGGGCGCGATCAAGGGCCGGCAGCTGCAGATGGGCCGTCATCACCGAGGCCACATCCGCAGCGATGGCGGCCCGGAAGGGCGGCAGCTCCACCGCGTCCAAGCGCTCTCTTCTGTGGGGGATCAGCGGCAGTTCCAGGTGGGAGTCGCTGCTGGTGTCGCCATGGCCGGGGAAATGCTTGGCGCAGGCCAGCACCCCCTCGCCCTG
>Ga0194129_10003793_pt1 | contig 20743 bp, 21 predicted proteins | sample TA2KigCa35mmetaG_FD_150862 | JGI IMG/M metagenome (GOLD analysis project Ga0194129, IMG submission 150862) | Freshwater microbial communities from Lake Tanganyika, Tanzania - TA2015038 Kigoma Deep Cast 35m | ecosystem: Environmental > Aquatic > Freshwater > Lake | place: Tanzania: Lake...
ACTTTATACCGTCCAAAGGCAGGCTGGTAGTGGACGCCATCGATCAGCTCTCGTACGTCATCAACGCCTGTACGACTCGCTGCGTCTACCTCTAAAACGTCTACATGATGATCTTCATGAATAGCAACACACTGGGGACATGTCCCGCAAGGATCTGCTGTGGGGGCGTCTCCATGACCAGTGCAATTCAGCGCGCGGGCCAGTAATCGGGCTGTTGTTGTTTTTCCAACCCCTCTAACACCCGTAAAAAGAAAGGCATGGGCCAAACGCCCAGACGTTAGAGCATTGGTCAGGGTTTTCACCAAAACATCCTGCCCCATCAGTTCCGAAAATTTCGTAGGTCGATACCGGCGAGCAAGAACTTGGTAAGAAGAATTAAGTGTTGTCATGAATCTTTTATCTTTAATATGCTCTTACTATTTATCATTTTTACGTAATATGCGTCAAACAAAAGCTGATGTCATCAGAGATTCAAAGAGTGTGTGGGCAAATAATTGAGGAAAACCACCCTACGCCAAGGCTTCGGGAGACAGGCTCCTAGCCCTAACGGCCTTCAGGTGGCTTGCCACGGACGCCCGACCTGTCTAACGAAGCTTAGCATAGTTAGAAGGGTACGTAACACTTATCTAGTAAAGTTGAAAGGAAATAATAAGAGGAATTCTTTAGCACCCCCCCTACGCCAAGGCTTCGGGCGGCATCTCCCTACGCCAAGGCTTCGGGAGACAGGCTCCTAGCCCTAACGGCCTTCAGGTGGCTTGCCACCCGAACCCCGGATCAAGTCCGGGGGTAGGGTGGCGAGGAATCAACAGCATGACCTGAACGAATATTGCTGCGGCTGCTTTCTTCCGAACCTGACCGGGTTCACAACTGTGTTCACCCATGAGCGATTCCTCTACCCCAAAGGTATACTACAGCTGGCTTAAACACGGCAAGTTATTTTTGGAAAAGAGGGGATAATTAAAAAGGGCTGGACCTGCAGATCCAACCCTCCTTGAGAGAAAAAACGACGGTGCCCCCGTATTAATGAGATTTGGGAGGCAAGATGGTACAAGAACACCGTCTTGCGTAAGGCTATTTCGAATCACCTTACAAAAGTGACTATAGCGAAGAAAAATAATATTGCAAGCTTTTTTTAAATTTTTTTTTAACATATAATTAACCGGCCAATAAGAATTCAGTTGCAATTTTTTATTGAAGCCGTATTGTGTAAGGAAATAATAAAAAAATATGAAGAAAGACAATTTTCTGGACATTAGCACTTATGAGGCACAGCTCTTTTGTTCTATTTATGATACGGGCAACACAACAGAAACTGCAAAAGCCCTTAGAACAAAGACAGCAAACGTCAGTGTCACGTTAAAGCGGCTAGAACAAAAGATTACAAAAGAACCTCTTTTTGTTAGGAATCGTCGCTTGGGGCGCTATGTGCCGACAAATATTGCTGAACGTATCGAACCCCATATGCGGTGTATCGTTCAATTTGCTCATGAAATTATGAAATCAGAAAGCCAAGATGAAAACAGTGTAATGATTACGACGACACACAGTCTCTTGGAATATTTTTTGGGGCCTTACGTTGCAGAATTTATGAAAGAAAACCCTGAAATTAATCTTAGCTTCAAGCAAGATGATGATTTAAAGTCAGAACAAGCCTCTTTAAATGAGGTTTTTTTAACAACCATCTTAAAAGATGAAAGTCTTTATGCATACTTTCCCCTGCATAATTTTAAACAAAAGCTTTGGGCAAGCCCCAAATATATTGACGAACATGGTAACCCGAGTTCGTTAGAGGAACTAAAAAAACACCGTCTTTTAGTAAGGCGTATTATTCAGCAAGATTCTCGCATGGCTTTTGGATCCAGTATTGCAAAAGTTCAGCTATCAGAAATTATGTCCAGGTGTGATGTTTATAGTGCCCGATTTATTGATTATTTATGTCAAGCAGGATGCGGTATTATGCCCGCCTCAGAAGAGCTCATTAAATCATCAGGCCTTAATTTAGAGGAAGCTTACCCGGGATTTAAAGGCGATGAGATTACGGTTTATGTTTCTGTTCGCAAAGAATCACTGAAAAAAGAAGCACAAAAAAAAGTCATTAATTGGATTTTTCGCTGCCGCAATATAGCCCTTAGGAAAATTAACATCACCCCAGATTTTTCATTCACTCCTCTCGATTTTGATGTAGAAAAATAATAAATCTGCATAAAATAATAATTTTTAGGATTTTTATGAAAAATAACGGTCTATTTCACTTTTATTCTTGTCTGAGTGATATTTTTGGTTCATATGCTTGTTCTGGAATATATGGAGAACTAAATGTATCAATTATATAAATTTTCTATGATTATGGTTGCTTTTAATGCTATTGCGTTAGCTTGTGCACCATAACTCAAGAATAGTTTTAATCTAAAGAGCAGCGCTAAGCTGCTTTTTTTTTGCGCTAAAATCTACGTGACTTTCACCCGAAGCCATGCTAAAAGAGGAAAATTTTAAATACTAAAGACATTATATAGATAGTTAAGGAGTAATCTCTTATGAATAAAAAAATCGCTTTTGGATTAATGGTTGCAGGCCTTGGATACGCATCCACTGGGCACGCTAATAATTGGTACGTGGGTGCAGGTCTTGGATACACCAAAGCAAATGCGTCGACAAAAGTAGACGCTGTTGACGCTACTCCTGATTTTGGGCGTGACAAAAAAAGCTTCACGAGCTCCTCTATTTTGGGAACAATTTTTGTCGGCCATACGTTTCATTGCAATGAGTTTAGTTGGTTCGTTCAAGGGCGTGGACTGTGGGATAATGCGGAACTTAAATCAGATGTTAATTTGGCTGCCCCCTTTAATAAAGACTCTGTAAAAATCAATCGCACTGGGACGCTAGGGTTTGATGTAGGGGCGACAAAATCTTTTTATGACATTGATTTTTCTTTAAAACTAGGGGTTTTGTTAAGTAAGTTTGATGTGAAATATGATGATTTACAGGGTGTCCTTAAAGAAAGAAAAAGCTCTTATGGATGGGGTTTTGCACCAGGGCTTTCTGTAGAAAAGAATTTAGGGTTTATGACAATGGGTCTTAACTATGAATATCAAATTTATGCTCCATTAAAACAGGAATTTTCTGAAATTAATACTTCAAGTAGGTTTTCAGTACGTTCTAAACCAAGATATCATTCTGTTATGATAACAGTGAAAAAAGCTCTTTAGAGTTTCCTGTTCTTAAGAAATATAAATCATCGCAAACCAAAAAAGCGCCTTGGAAGTCGGGGCGCTTTTTTTTACAATATTTAAAAAAAGACTGGTTTGGTGAAAAAAGAATCGATTTCTTGATTGCTTCATGACATAATGAAAAAGATAATAATTAATTTGGGAGTGGTCAGTATGCGAATACTTTTTCTTTGCTTTCTTTTTGTTCAATCGTTGGCTATATCAGCGACTAATCCTCAATTAGATCGAGGTTTAGCTTTAGCAAAAAGTGATATATTGGTTGGTGAGGTAGATGAAGGAAGCTGGGCGGCCTTTTTAAAATACGCTTATGAAAATCCTATCCCGTCAACAGAAACTCAACCTGCATTTGAAAAGTTAAGAGCTCAAAACAGAAATGCAGCATATTTTAAAGAGCAAATCATAGCCCTTTTCGAAGCATGGCTAAGAGCCAAAGCAATTGCTGAAGCAACCCATGTGGACGACGATTTTAGAGAATACCATGGCCTTCCTCCTGATTCGGCAACAACATCACCAGCTCGTTCTGGAGTGGGTGCTGGCTCTGTTCGTTCTGAAGTGGGAGGGGCAGGAAGAGGTTCCGTGCATCGTAGTACAGCTCTTAGCCGTGAGTTTAGTGTCGGGGCCTCTACAATGGGCGCGGCGACAGATCAAGTGACAGGTCTTTTGGAACGATTGCGTACCCTTAGAGAGGCAGCAGATTTAAAAAACCCCATTAGTGCAGCTAATAGAGCTTCAGAAATGAATAAAGCTCGCGGAGAAATCCGCGAAGCAAACCTTAAGGCTTTTTTAGAGGAAGACACCCTCCGTGCCTCTTACATCAAAGTTCTTTTAGAAGACGCAACGCACAGAGGGGAAGTTTTAGCGGCGATTAATGCTCCTGCAAATGCAGGTTTTAGAACCGCACTTATTGACGCGCTGCTTAGAAACCCTGCTGTGCGAGCCGAAGTACTAGCCGCCCTGCATACAAGTCATTCTGGTGAAATGATTACAAAACTGCACGAGGATACTACACGACCAGCCTTGGTCGATCATCTTTCAACCAATCACCCGAATGATATGATTGCAAAAGTTGTTGAGTCACATCACCTTGATGTTATTGCAGCCCTAATCCCAACACACATAGCTGATTTTACAGCGCTTCTTGGAACCAATGAACCTTTCAGAGACGCTATGCTTGATGGGTTGTTGACGGGTCATCGAGATACACTATTAACGCGCCTTGGAATGGGGACATTGGATGAACGTATTAATAATCTTGTGGTGGATGTCCCCAATCGTCAAACAATTGCCCAGGCTTTTGTGGATAGCGCAGACTTCCGTAACGTCCTAATTGCCCGGTTGGAAGCAGGACACCACGCCATCAACGCTACCCGGATGCTGTGGCATCCAATTGACGGGGCTGATCCACATGCAGCATTTTGGGGCGCTCTTGGAAATGACGTGATTGTTACAAAAGTTGCCTTCGATCACTTGCTTGGAAAGACCCGAGATGGGTATCAAGCCATTAGCCATCTAACAGGTCAAAGAGGAAATTTCCGTGATGCTTTTGAAGCAAGCAATCAGGTTGGAAAAGACAGAACGCATCTTGGAAGTACTGCAAGGTAATAGAGTACGCAGAGAAGCTAAAAAAACTTGTCATCCCCGCAGCCGCCCCACAATTGTCATCCCTGCGAACGCAGGGACCCAGTAGCCCTCGCGCATGCGAGGGACTACTCCTCATTAATCATCACAAAATTAATTAATATCAAAAACCTCGTGTGTTTTAATGCTCTTGCCCCCGGATTAAATCCGGGGTCTACTGGGTCCCCGCGGCTGCGGGGATGACCAATATTGGTGCTTCCCCCCTCTTCTCTCTAACCTTCCACAAAATTTCAGATAAAGTTGCAACTTTAATCCGTCCCGTATAGTCTTGGGGGATGACTGATATTCAAGAATCTCCAAAGCCAGTGTATGGCCATCAGAATCTGTTCCACCAATTTTTGGGGAGTTTAAACAAACACGCCCTGCATCATGCCTGGCTTTTGTCAGGCCCTCAGGGAATTGGGAAATCTTATGCAGCCCAAGCTCTTGCCCGGTTTTTGCTGAGAAATCCAAAGGATCCGTGCCCAATAACCCTTCCGAAGGAAGAGGCGGATGTGATTTTTCATCAAACCCAGAGCGGATCCCACCCAGATTTTTTCTTTGTTCAAAAGGGCGAAGATACCTTATCCCAGTCCAAGTCTTTTATCACCGTTGATGCGATTCGGTATGTAACGCAAAAGCTACAACAAACATCAGCTTATGGGGGGTGGAAGATCGTTATTATTGATGCGGTTGATGATATGAATGAAAAGGCGCAAAATGCGTTTTTAAAAACCCTTGAGGAACCGACCGCCAAAACCATATTTTTCCTTATTCATCACGGGGTAGGGCTTTTGGCCCCAACGCTTCGATCCCGTTGTCATGAAATCAAAATGCGCCCTTTGTCGGCGGCGGACATGACCTTTTTCTTAAAGGAAAACCCTGTGTCTTTAACAAAACAGGAAGCGGAAACGGCTCAAAGGGTCTCAGAGGGGCGGCTTGGTGTGTTTGAGTTGTTACTTCATCATCAGGGGTTGGCTCTTTTAGATCAAATAATTGAAGCTGTATTAGAAATTTTAGCGTATCGTAAGCCGCCTTATCCAAAAAGCTTTCAGCTATCTGAAGGGGTTGCAAAAGAGGAAGAAACCAAAGAATCTTTGTTTTATTATTTGATGACTTGGTATCTTGAAACCATTACCCGACGCCTTGCCCTAAAGGATTTCAGGGCTTTATCGGGGACAAAAGAAGAACAGCATCCTTTGCCGTGGGATAGGCTTTCTCTGGAATTGTGGCTGCAGGCGCAGGAAGAGGCTCTAAAGATATTAAAGGATGGATCCCTTCTTAAGACCGAATTAAAACAGCGGATTCTTAGTTGTTTTGCGGCGCTTAATCTTAATCGGTACTAGTCTTTTTCCGACGAGCAAAGTGATTCGTTGTCTGTAACAAAAAGAAAAAGGCAATGCCCGCAAGGATGCTGCCTGATAAAAAGGGGCCCGAGGGTCCGTGAAATTCGGACATTTTGCCTGCAATAAAGTTAGCCGCAAACACAGAAAAGCCTGTGAAAAATGAAAAAATAGCATAAGCCGTTCCCTTAAGATGGGAAGGGATATATTGAGAAATGCGGGCGCGAATAGCCCCCCGGGTGATGCCAAAATGGATACCAATACATATAACGCCTAAAAATAAAGTAAGAGGGTGGCTTGTTAAAGAAAACAATAAATTTGCTATCAGCAGCATAATGATGCCAATCATCAGCATACGATAATGACCATAACGGTCGGATAATTTTCCAAGCGAGAATGAAAATAACGCTTGGATTAGGTTAATCATTCCCATGAATAGGGGCAAAATCACAAGACTTATGCCGATATCTCTTAAAGAAAGACTGACAAAAAACTCGCTAAAATACGCTGTAAAAAGAATGAAACAAAAGAAAAGGGTTTGCCAGTACCCTTTGGGGAGTTCTTTAATGGTTGATAAATTCCATGCTTTTTTCGAAGCAAGTCTTTTGCTTTTAAAGGGTGGTTGTTGAATTTTAAGAACAAGAATGATGCTAAGGAGCGCAGGAATGATCGCCATTAAAAAGGTAAAGCGATAATTGTTGTTGGATGCCCACATGCAAAAAGATGCCAGAAGGGCGCCTACAATATCTCCCAAGGTCACAAAACTTTGCTTCAGGCCAAAGGCAGCCCCTTTTTGGTTTTGAGGGGAAAGGTCAGAGGTTAAAGCATCGATTGGTGCGGCCCTTATCCCTTTTCCGATCCGATCAATTACGCGGATGGAAGACGCCATGAAAACACTCCCCACACAGGCAAATGCTGGTTTTATGAGGGATGCAAGGATGGATCCAGCCATAATAAAGGGTTTTCTGGAATGAATGTGATCGCTCCAAATGCCGGAGATAAGGCGCATGGAAAAGGAAAGAAAAATAGCAATTCCTTCCATCCATCCAATATCCATTCCCGTCATGTTTAAATCATCTTTTAGGAAGGCCGGGTAGAGGGAAAACACCATTAAGGAGGATACAGACCACAAAAAAGAAACCCAGCCAACAAGCCATAAGTTACGGTTGTTACGGCCGGGAATCACTTGAAAAGAACGCATGAAGCTATGCTAAAAAGGTCGAAGACCTTAGGCTTCGATCTTAAAGCCCTTGAACCTGTTTTGGAACTTGCTCAATTGTCCGCCTGTGTTTACAAGGCGGTGAACCCCAGTCCAAGCAGGGTGCGTGTGGGGGTCAACTTCTAGCTTAAGAGTGTCTCCCTCTTTGCCCCACGTAGAGCGCGTTTTATATTGGCTGCCATCAGTCATGACAACATTAATCTCATGATAATTTGGATGAATATCTTTTCTCATTTAAGAATCCTATTTGATACTGGTATATCTTACATATAGGACTTTGCGTCAAGATTCAAGGGAAAAAAGTTCATAATTGTCTTAAAAATCCCCTGGGGCTCTTTCCCACAGTTCATATTCGCGTCCGCCAGACATTGACGTTTTGACGCTTCCGTCTTTGTTGAAAAGCTTTTTGAACCCTAACTTTTTCATTAAGTTTTGGGACGGTTTGTTGGTTCCCAAAATATTAGCGCCCACAGGTTTTTTGCCAAAATGTTTTTCATAAAATTGAATCAGATGCTTACCGGTTTCATAGCCAATCCCTTTGCGGCGGGCATCAGGCAGGACATTAAAGAACACTTCATCGGCGCGGTCCCCTTTTTCTGTTTGAAGGCCAACGTCACCCAGCAAAATCCCCTTGTCATCAAAAATTAAAAACCCTAGCGTTAGAGGCTTTTTTTCAGGGCTCCCAGTTCGCTGAAGGTCATGAAACAATTCCCAAGAGAACGCATATAAGGTTTGATTTGCTCTTGTGGATTGCTCAGACCAGGGTTTTCCACTGGTCATCATCGCAGCACACGTAGGTTCCGTATACACTGTATATAAATCATTAAAATCTTTTTTGCTTTGTGTAATCGGAACGATTGTAATAGTTGATCCATCTCTAAGGGTCAAAGAGGCTTTGTAGGCTTCTTTGTAGCTTTTGCTTAAGGAAGATTCCTGGACTTTTCCAATACGGGGGGCACTAACCCAGTGGTAAATACCGTACGTAACACCAAGAAAGGCCAGAACAGCAAGGCCATAAACCAGTTTACTTGGACTTTTTTCGCCTTGAATAAGTTTATATTTTTGAATCATGAAATCACACTTTTTATTTTACTCTAGATGGTTTTTTACTTCCCTTCAAGGGTCGTCAATAAATACTATGTGGAGTTTTTCAAACCGTTGCGCCCAAAGGATTTTTGGAGTAGCTTAAAAGCATGGAACTTTTAAGTACTCTCATTCCGTGCGAATGGCAAAATTTTCTACTTTTAAGCGGGCGTATAGCGCTTGCGCTTGTTTTGCTTATTGTTTGTGTGGCCTACTTAACCTATGTAGAACGGAAAATCATTGCGGCGGTTCATCTAAGACGGGGGCCCAATGTTGTGGGTTTATTTGGTCTTTTGCAGCCTTTTGCCGATGCCATAAAACTGCTCCATAAGGAAACTATTTTTCCAACGCAGGCAAAAAAAGGGCTTTTTTTGTTGGCGCCCATTTTGACGTTCGTTTTAAGTTTTATGGCCTGGGCCGTGATTCCCATTGGTCAACGTCTTGTTTTTTCTGATATTTCTGTTGGCATTTTGGCCATCCTTGCCCTTTCCTCGTTAGCGGTTTATGGGCTTTTAATGGCTGGGTGGGCGAGTCAATCAACCTATGGGATTTTGGGGGCCTTGCGGTCAGCTGCTCAAATGATTTCTTACGAGGTATCCCTTAGTTTGGTGATTGTTTCTGTTTTGTTGTGGACGGGTACTTTAAACCTAACAAAAATTGTTGAGGCCCAAAAAGATCTTTGGTTTGTTATTCCTCTGTTTCCCATGTTTATTGTTTTCTTGATTGGAATTTTTGCAGAAACCAATCGCGCACCTTTTGATTTACCAGAGGCGGAGGCAGAACTGGTTGCAGGATACCACGTTGAATACTCTTCTATGCCTTTTGCCCTTTTTTTCTTGGCAGAATATGCTAACATGATGCTTATGAGCGCCTTGACAACGATCTTGTTTTTAGGGGGTTGGTTACCCCCAATCGACGCTCTTGACTGGGTGCCGGCGCCTTTTTGGTTCTTTTTAAAGATGAGTTTAATTTTGTTTTTGTTCGTGATGGTTCGCGCAACTTTTCCCCGGTTTCGTTATGATCAACTAATGACCATCGGTTGGAAGGTTTTGCTTCCATTTTCCCTTGGATGGGTTATTCTAACAGCAGGACTTTTGCTGATGACTGGGCAACTCCCGAAAACAATGATTTAGAAAACAAATGGGAATAGTATCCTTTTTTACAAAATTTAAAAACCAAGAACCACAAAAGGAAAAAGGATTTTTTCTTTTGGACGGTTTTTTTGGCCTTTTGAAAACATGCTCTTATCTGTGGAAATCGAAAGTTACACTTAATTACCCTTATGAAAAAGGGAAGCTGAGCGCACGATTTCGAGGGGAACATGCCCTTCGTCGCTATCCAAACGGAGAGGAGCGGTGCATTGCCTGTAAGTTGTGTGAAGTCGTGTGTCCCGCTCAAGCCATTATTATTGAATCAGAAGAAAGGGCGGATGGAACCAGACGCGCAACGCGCTATGATATTGATATGACTAAGTGTATCTACTGTGGCCTTTGTGAGGAAGCTTGCCCTGTTGATGCAATTGTTGAAGGTCCTAATTACGAATTTGCCAAAGAAACAAGACAAGAGCTTTGGTACACAAAGGAAAAACTTTTAGAAAATGGGGATCAATGGGAGCAGGCGATCCAACAAAAACTAAAACAAAAGGATCAAGGGTAAGGCGATGGAATTTACGTGGGGGGATGCCCTCTTTTATGGGATGTCTTTTGTTACGCTTTGTTGTGCTATGGGCGCTCTTTTAATGCAGAACGTTGTTCATGGGATTTTATGCCTCATTGGTGCATTCTTTAATGCAGCGGGGCTTTTCATTTTACTCAATGCGGAATTCTTGGCTTTTGTTATGATCATTGTGTATGTGGGCGCTGTTGCCCTTTTGTTTTTGTTTATCTTAATGACCTTTCGCATTCAGGATAATAAAGAAAGACAGGTATCATTTTACAAAAAACCTGTTTTTTATGGTGGGTTAATTCTTCTTTCCGAAATGATCTTTTTTATCGAAGGGTATCTCCAAGGATTTAGGGCGGGCTTTCTATCGGAGTCAGGAACAGGCGCTGGAAATACCCATCTTATTGGACGTGTTCTTTATACGCATTACTTTTTACCGCTTCAATTGCTGGGTGTTATTCTTTTGGTGGCTATGATTGTATCTATTGTATTGCTTTGGTATGAAGATAATCGGGTACGTAAGCAAAAGATTAAAAACCAAGTGGGCGTGCAGGCAAAAGATCGTTTAACGCTTCATGACGTTCTATCAAGGAAAGGGATTTCATTTTGACCGTTGGTATTACACACTTTCTGATTTTAGGCCTTATGCTATTTACTATAGGCTTTGGGGGGCTAGCCTTAACCCGTCGTCACGCGGTTAGATCATTAATTGCCCTAGAAATCATGTTTTTAGGCGTTCACATTCTATTCATTGCTTTTGCACGCTATCATTCGCATGTTCACGGGCAAATTATTAGTCTTTTTATCCTGGCGGTTGCAGCGGCTGAGGCAGCCATAGGTCTTGCCCTTTTGGTGGCTTTTTTCCGGACATCGCAAAAAATGGGCCTTAAAGATATGACAGAATTGAAGGAATAGTAGAGATGATATCCGTCTATTTAACCCTGTTCTTTCCCTTAATTGGGGCCCTTGTCGGGGTACTATTGACAAAAGCCGTCCCTCAAAATCTTCGGGTGCTTATTCCTGTCGCGGGGATGATTCTTTCAGTGCTTGCCTCTGGTCCTATGTTTTTAGAATTTTTAGACCGTCCTTTTACAAAAACTTTCCCCCTTTTTGATTGGATAGCCTTAGGGCAGTTTCACATTGCTTGGTCTCTTTATTTGGATACAACAAGCCTGAGTATGATTTTTGTTATTCTTTTGGTTTCGCTGCCTGTCCATATCTATTCTTTAGGGTATATGGCAAATGATCCGAAAAAAGCTCGGTTTATGAATTTACTAAGCCTTTTTACGTTCATGATGCTTTTTTTGGTTATGGCGGGAACGACAGTGCAGCTTTTTGTTGGGTGGGAAGGCATTGGGTTATGTTCCTATCTTTTGATTGGGTTTTGGTCGGAAAAAGATGGGCCTAGGCGCGCGTCTCTTAAGGCGTTGTTGATGAATCGTTGGGGTGATGTCCTGCTTCTATTGGCCTTTGTTGGAATTTTTTGGCTTTATGGGACTTTTTCTTTTGACACTTTGAAAGCGGCTATTGCGCATCCCCTTGAAGGGGAAAAAACCCTTTCTTTATGTGTTGCTCTTTGTCTTTTGGGGGCGGCTGTTGTTAAATCAGCCCAAATAGGATTTCATACGTGGCTTCAAGATGCAATGGAAGGGCCAACACCTGTATCAGCCTTGATTCATGCGGCAACGCTTGTGACAGCTGGTATTTTTTTGCTTTTACGATTTAACGACTTTTTAGAAACGGTTCCTTACGTTTTGGATATAACCGTTCTTTTAGGGGCAGGAACCGCTGTTTTTGGGGGAGTTATGGCCCTTCTTAACCGTGATTTAAAACGAATTATTGCCTATTCAACCTGTAGTCAATTAGGCTATATGATGACAGCGGTTGGGTTGAAAACCCATAGCGCGACCCTTTTTCACCTGATGACTCATGCTTTTTTCAAGTCGCTTCTTTTTTTAGGGGCAGGGGCTTTGATTTTTATGATGAAAGGCGAAAAAGATATCACACGGATGGGATTTTCTGGGCGTTGGCCTCTTGTTCCTTACGCTAGCATGCTTGTTGGCGTTTTATCCCTAACAGGAATGCCTTTTTTTGCAGGCTTTTTTTCGAAAGAATTTATTTTTGAGTTTCTGTGGCATCATCAAAGTACGGTCTCTCTCACCGCATTGGGGTTGTTAGGGGTTGCAACATTTTTGACGGGCCTTTATAGCCTACGCTTTTTCTTAAGAGTCTTTCATGGGGAATCCTCAAGAAAAACCATAGAAAAACTTGGATATATTTGGCAGGGGCCTTTGGTGTTTTTAATGATCATGAGTGTTCTTATAGGGTATCTTGGAAAAACAATTTTAGGGTATCACTTGCTCTTTTTGCCGGACCCTTTATCTATGCTCACCTCTTTTTCTTTATTAACGGTTGCTGTCGGTCTTTTAGGGATGGGTCTTGGGGGATGGGTGTATCGACCGTCTTCTAAAGTTTTTGAAGATATCAAAAGCAAGATACCTTCTCTTTATCATGCTTTTGTTCAATATGGGTCTGGGGATTTCTTTTATTCAGGGGTTTGTGTAAGGGAATTTCGAAAAAGGACTATTGAAGCCCTAAAAATAGATACGTTGCTTGATAGTTGGGGTCCTTTAGGCCTTAGTCGTGGAGCAGCATTTCTTCACGCTTGGATTAAAAAAGTTCAGACAGGATATCTTTATCACTATGTGAGCTGGATGCTTTTGGGCCTTGTATTGATTTTAGCTTACGGAATTTGGAAGGTACACTAATGCAAGATTTCCCTTTAGTATCGCTTATCCTTCTTTTGCCTCTTGTGGGGGCGCTTTTTTTGGCGTTTTTGGGAACAGAAGAAGAAAATAATAACGCCAAGAAAGTAGCCCTTTGGTGCTCTCTTGCGACGCTTATTTTAACGGTGTTTATGGTTGCTTTTTTTGAACAAGACCGAGCGGTTCAATTCTTAGAGAGCTATTCTATTTTATCGTCCCTCAATATCACCTATAAAGTGGGGGTTGATGGAATTTCTTTCCCTTTTCTTGTTTTAACGGCTTTTTTGACACCAATATGTCTTTTGGTGACCTGGAGAAATCCCGTTCCTCACAGTCGGTTCTATATGGCTTGTTTCCTGGTTCTAGAAAGCTTTTTGATGGGGGCGTTTTCTTCCCTTAATCTTTTTTTATTTTATATCTTTTTTGAAGGGGCATTGATTCCTCTTTTCTTTTTAATTGGCCTTTGGGGCGGGCAAGAAAGAATTCAGGCCGTTTTTCAGTTTTTTCTCTACACGGTAGCAGGGTCTCTTCTTTTGTTGAGCGGGATTCTTTTGCTGTTTCATTGGCAGGGCGCATTCGATTTGGATCTCCTTCTTAAAAAGCCATTGCTCCCTTCACTTGAAAATATCCTTTGGTGGCTTTTCTTTTTAGCGTTTGCCATTAAAATGCCTTTATGGCCTTTTCATACCTGGCTTCCAAAAGCCCATGGGGAAGCCCCAACAGCTGTATCAATGATTTTAGCAGGGGTTGTTCTAAAGCTTGCTGGTTATGCCTTTTTAAGATATCTCTTGCCTCTTTTTCCAAATGCATCTTCTCTTTATACGCCTTACGTGATGGCATTAAGCGGGGTCGGCATGGTGTGGCTAGCTCTTGTTGCGTTTGCCCAAAAAGACATGAAGCGTCTTATTGCCTATGCCTCTGTTTCTCATATGGCGTTAGTAACTTTTGGAATTTTTACGAAGACAATTTATGGATTAGGCGGTGCCGTCTTTCATATGATTAGTCATGGCCTAATCTCTGCAGGATTATTTCTGGCGGTGGGAACCTTATACCGGCACCACGAGACCTATCATATCCAAGATTATCAGGGGCTTTGGACCTTAAGGCCTTTGTGGTCATGGTTATTTTTAGGGTTTGGATTTGCCTCTATTGGTGTTCCTCTTACGTCAGGGTTTGTGGGGGAGTTTCTAGTAATCTTGGCTCTTGGTGAACATCATAAAGGGTGGGCCTGTGTTGCGGCGGGAGGGCTTTTCCTCAGTACCTGTTATATGGCATGGCTTATGTCCCGGATTTTGTTTGGAAAACCAAAAACTCAGGTTATAGAAGAAGAGTTCCTTTGGAAGGACATTAATTATTGTCTTCTCCTTTTGATGCTTGGCGTCATCCTTGTTTTGGGAATTTATCCCTCTTTCGTAATGACTCCAATTGAAGCGTCTCTAGAATATATTGGAGAAATCCTGTATCCACATAGTGGTGATCTATCATGATTTTAACCCTTTTTGCTTTTTTGCCTGAAATTGTCCTCCTGATTTTTGCGGCAGGGCTTTTGATATGGGGGGTGTTCAGAGAAAGAAATGGGGGCACCGTAGAACTGCCCAGAACAAAAATAAATAGTACTATTGGTGTTCGGTTTTCTGTGTTTGTTTTTTTTATGTCCTACCTTTACTTTATGGGCCATTCATCACGGTTTTATGGGCACTATTTTTATGGGTTGATGCGGATTGACTCTTTCGCGCTTTTTGGGAAATTTTTAATTACTTTACTCGGCTTTTTATGGATGGGATTCCGGTTCAGAGTGATAGAAGACCCCTTGGTGCGCAATGGCTTTTCTTCATTTGAGTACCCTGTGTTATTTCTTTTTTCTCTTTTGGGTGGGTTTTGTCTTTTATCAAGCACGGACTTTCTTTCCGCTTACCTGAGTCTTGAACTACAAATGCTCCCCCTTTATGGAATACTTGCCTTTCGGAGAACAAACTTAAAGAGTTTAGAGGCTGCCTTTAAGTATTTCGTTTTGGGCACTTTAGGATCGCTTCTTTTGCTTTATGGAATTGCTCTCGTTTATGGATATGGGGGAACAACAAACTTTCGAGAATTGATGGAAATCATTGATTTTGGTGGGGGATCTCTAGAAACGTTGATTTGGTTAAAATTAGGGGTTTTGTTTATAACTACAGGTCTCCTCTTTAAACTTTCTCTCGTGCCTTTTCACATGTGGACACCTGATGTTTATGAAGGAAGTTGTTCTGTTCAGCTCCCATTTATTGCCCTTGTCCCGAAGATAACAGCTTTATTCTTGCTTATACGACTATGGATAGGGCCTTTTGCGGGCGTTCTTTCTCTTTCTTATCTTTTGTCTTGGATTGGGGCCTTTTCAATTGTGATTGGCGCGCTTCTTGCCTTGCGACAAAATCATCTCCGGCGCCTTATGGCTTATGGGTCTGTTGCTCATATGGGTTTTATTTTAATGGGGATTTCTGTCGGGACGCGTCATGGATTTTCTGCCTCGATTGCCCATGTAGTTGTCTATGGCCTTAGCTTTACAGGATTTTTTCTTGGCCTAATTTCTATGAAAAAAGCAGATCAGGAAATCGAAACAATCGATGATCTTAAGGGGCTTTGGATTAAAAAGCCATCCTTAGCCCTCTTGCTGATGGTTATGATCCTTTCTTCTGCAGGACTTCCTCCTTTTGCAGGATTTTGGACCAAGATGCATTTAATGGTTGCGGCCCTGCGGCATGACTTCTATCCGCAAGTTTTCTTAGCCCTTTTTGGGGCACTGCTTTCTTTTTTCTATTATCTGCGATTGTTAAGGGCTATTTTTTTCGAAAAGCATCCAAACAACCTTTTACATTGTCAAAACTATGCTTTTCCATTTTTGATGATTTTATCTCTTTTGTTAACAGGAGCCTTTATTTTTCAAGAAAAAGCTTTTTATTATTTGGGTAGGTTATTTTAGATGAGAAATTTTTTACATACTCTTCCCGACGGGTATGATTTTATTCATCTAATAACCTGTGAAAGTACTATGGATGAAGGCCTTTTATGGCTTAAAACCCACAAAAAAAATGACCATAGGGTCGTTATTTTAGCTGACACCCAAACACAGGGTAGAGGCTATCATCGGCGGTCCTGGCAGTCTTTAGAGGGGAATCTTTTTGTATCCTTTGTTTCCCTTATTCCCCCAGTAATGCACGGATTGGGACAGCTTTCGATCGTCGGAGGCGTTGCTTTAGGGGCGGCCCTTCGAACGGTGTGTCCCCAGCTTGTCATTCAATATAAGTGGCCTAATGATATTATGATAGCGGGGAAAAAAGTTGCAGGAATTCTTACAGAGACCCACGAAGTTAATGGCAAACGGGGTGTTGTGATGGGGATGGGCGTTAATTTAGCGGCTGCTCCTTTACTAGAGGGAAGGTATAAGGCCACCTCTTTAAAGGAAACTTGTGGAAAAGTCTTGAGGCCACTGGATGTTTTGGCAGTTTTAACCCCCTTATTTGACAGATATAAAAATTTATGGTTAAAAGGGGAGTTTTTGCAAATTGTGAAAGAATGGAATCAAAACGCTCTTTATCAAGAAGAGACGATTAGGATTATGACTATAAAAGGACCTTTAGAGGGAATCTTTAAAGGCATAGATGATCAGGGTTTTTTAAGGATTCAGCATCCGTCAGGCGGCATTCAGTCTTTTAGCACAGCAGAAGTTTTATGAAAGAGATACAATACTAGATGACAGTTAAATTAGATAAAAACAAACTTTATTTTCTCCCTCTTGGTGGAGCAGGAGAAATCGGCATGAACCTTAACCTTTATGGATACAATAACGAATGGCTTATGGTAGACCTGGGGGTCGCGTTTTATGATCGCCTAGGGGTTGATGTGATGATGCCAAATCCCCAGTTTATCGTGGAGCGGAGAAAACAACTTGCAGGGCTTTTGTTAACCCATGCCCACGAAGATCATATTGGTGCCGTTCCTTATCTTTGGGAACAGCTCCGTTGTCCTATTTATGCAACGCCTTTTACGGCGGAAATGGTCAGACGGAAGTTTCATGAACGCCGTATTGATTATGGGAATAACATCCATGAATTGTCCCTTAAAGGTCATCAAAAAATAGGCGGTTTTGATATTGAGCTGGTAACGCTGACTCATTCGATTCCTGAACCAAATGGCGTAGTGATTCGCACCCCTGCAGGGACAGTCTTCCACACGGGGGATTGGAAAATTGATCCTGCCCCTATGATTGGCGATCCGGTTGATGCTGATAAACTAAAGGCATTGGGGGATGAAGGGGTTCTTGCCATGATTTGTGACTCAACGAACGTCTTTTATGAGGGAGAGTCAGGATCAGAGGGAGATGTAAGGGATAATCTTAAAAGCATTATTAAAACCTATAAGAAGGAACGTGTTTTCGTTACCTGCTTTGCTTCTAACTTAGCGCGGCTTGAAACGGTTGCTCTTGCAGCTCAGGAAGCAGGGCGTCGTGTTGTGTTGCTTGGAAGATCTTTTGATCGAATGGTCGAAGTCGCCCGTGCGAACGGCTATCTCAAAGAAGTTGGTCAATTTATAGATGTGGATGCTGCAGCATCTATGCCTGCCCACAAGGTTCTTTATTTATGTTCTGGAAGCCAGGGAGAACCTCGAGCGGCCCTTAATCGGATTGCAGGCGGTACAATGAAAAATGTGAAGATCCAAGAAGGGGATATTGTTTTGTTTTCTTCTCGGGTGATTCCAGGGAATGAAAGATCTATCAACGCTATTAAAAATAAGCTTATTCGCCAGGGTGTCCACGTAATTACACGACACGATTTGGATCTTCATGTGTCGGGGCACCCTGCACGTTCCGAGCTTGAACAAATGTACGATTGGATCCGTCCTAAGATTTTAGTCCCTGTCCACGGGGAACTTCAGCACATGGTAGAACAGGCGCGCCTTGGAAAACGTCATGGTATTCCAGAAGTTGTTGTGCCGGAAAACGGAACGCTCATCGAGCTCTTTGAAGGAGATGCCGGGATTATTGATCAGATGCCTGCAGGGCGGTTGGCATTAGATGGAAACGCGCTTGTGACCTTTGACCATGCTGTTTTAAAAGACAGACACTTTTTAGAAATCAATGGGATGGTTTGTGTTACACTCGTTCTTGATAAGAAAAATCAGCTTAAGGACACTTTGATGACGCTTAAGGGATTTGTGGCCCACAGTACTCTAGTAGATGCCCTCTATTTAGCCATAGAGGAGGCCTTCCATTCGGTGCCAAAATCATCAATTGAAGATGATGGCGCTCTTCAAGATGCCGTTCAAAAAGCGGTGCGTAGACTTGTGTTTCAAGAACATGGCAAAAAACCTGTGACGATTGTGCACTGCGTGCGGGGAAATTAAGAGGCTGTTCAACAGTGAAGGCCTTCAAATGGAACTCTCGTGATGCCTGTTAGGTTTTTCTTGTAATGTATAACGATACATAGTATATTACTACCTGTAACTGATAAAGATAGACAATGATAGTAAACTTTAGATGTCGTCATGCTGAAGAGTTATGGCTGCGTGGAAAGAATAAAAAACTACCACCCTCTATACAGAGAGCAGCCCTACGTAAACTTTGGCAAATTGATAATGCTGAAGTGCTAAGAGATTTGGAAGTGCCACTAAGTAATAGGCTTGAAGCGTTAAAACGTGATCGTTTAGGACAATATAGTGTACGTGTTAATGACCAATGGCGGGTGTGTTTTAGATGGGAAAATCTGCAAGCAAAAGACGTGGAGATAGTAGATTATCATTAATCAAGGAGTTTTGAAATGAGTTGGAATATTCACCCTGGAGAAATTTTACGAGAAGAATTTATGAAACCTCTAGAGCTCAGCTCCAGAAAGTTAGCTAGTTTTTTGGAAGTACCTGCTCCTAGAATTAATGATATTGTCCTTGAAAGACGCGGGATAACAGCTGATACAGCCTTAAGGCTAGCAAGGTATTTTAAAACAACATCAAAATTCTGGATGAATTTGCAAGTTTCTTACGAGTTAAGAGAAGCAGAAAAAAATCTACAAAAAAAATCTGGTTAATGTCCTTAGAAGGCACTTAAGAGGAGATTGAAATGACTTTAAGAGATCTATGTGTAGATTTTGTCCCTCGCTTTTAAACTTGCCCCCTTTTATAAAAAAGCTTCTCAATACCCTAGAAATTTTGTAAGGTGTTCTAAAGAATAAAGCGGAGTTTTTGATGCAAGTAACGTTTGAGTCCCCTAGTAAATCCACTGAAATACCTGAGTGTAGTAGTGTTGTTGCCCTTCTTTTTGAAGGAAATACCTATACCCCTGCCGTTAAAAACCTTGATACGATGATGCAAGGGGGAATTGAGCGTGCCATTAAATCAAGCGACTTCTCAGGCAAAAAAGGCCAAGTATTATCCTTGATTGCGCCAGCGCATATGTCAGTTAATCGGGTCGTTCTTTTGGGGCTTGGGGAAATAGATAATTGCTCCGCCCAAATTGTTACAGAAAGTGGCGCGAGTCTTGCAGTGGAACTTTTGAAGATGCCCTGTACAACGGCAACGTTTCTTCTTGAGGGGATCACCGTTCCAACTCTTAAAAATCACGAGATTGGGGCACATCTTGCAGCAGGTGTTTTGTTGCGTTCCTACCGCTTTAATAAATATAAGACTAATCAAAAACCAGAAGATCATCGTCGAATAGACTCTTTAAAGGTGATTCTGGATTTACCAGAGAAAGCAGATGAATGTTTTTCAAAACTTTCGCATCAAATTGCTGGAGTGTTTTGGGCAAGAAATCTTATGGTAGAACCTCCAAATATTCTAACACCCAGCGCTTTTGTTCATGAATTAATGTCTCTTAAGGATCTGGGCGTCAAGATTGAAGTCCTGGAAGAAGCAGAGATGAAAAAACTTGGGATGAATACACTTTTGGCCGTAGGGCAGGGGAGCGAAAATCCATCTTACTTGGTTGTCATGCATTGGAATGGCGGGAATCCTGAAGAGGCTCCGCTTGCCGTTGTTGGAAAAGGGGTTACCTTTGACACAGGGGGGATTTCCATAAAACCTGCTGCCAAGATGGATGAAATGAAAATGGATATGGGGGGGGCCGCAGTGGTGGCTGGACTCATGCGGTCTCTGGCTGGACGTAAAGCCAAAGCCAATGTCATTGGGGTTGTTGGGCTTGTTGAAAATATGCCCGATGGGAAAGCCATTCGCCCAGGCGATGTGGTTACTTCCTTGTCTGGAAAAACAGTAGAAATTTTAAATACGGATGCTGAGGGACGGTTGGTGTTGGCAGATGCCCTTTGGTATACACAAGATCGCTTCCATCCCCAATTAATGATTGATCTTGCAACGCTCACAAGTGCTGTCGTTATTGCCCTTGGGACAAAGTATGCAGCCGCTATGGGAACGGATCAAAAGGCGATCGATCAATTAAAGCAAACGGGTGAATGTGTTGGGGAACATGTGTGGCAAATGCCACTTGATGATCGGTATGATAAAGATATCGATTCAACGGTCGCGGATGTGAAAAATACTGGGGCAAATGGCGCCGGAAGCATTACAGCCGCCCACTTTTTGAAACGATTTACCAATGATATTCCATGGATTCATATGGACATAGCAGGGGTTGCCTGGAGCACAGAAACTCATCCTTTGTCAGGAAAAAATCCTTCTGGCTTTGGGGTTCGGCTTTTAGATCAGTTTGTTGCTAAATACTACGAAAAGAGCATATAGGTGCAGATCAGTTTTTATCACTTGACCCGAACATCTCTAGAAAAAACGCTCCCAAAGCTTTTGGAGAAAATTCTTCAAAAAGACGGGCGCGCGGTGATATTAACAGTC
>Ga0194129_10003803_pt1 | contig 20716 bp, 20 predicted proteins | sample TA2KigCa35mmetaG_FD_150862 | JGI IMG/M metagenome (GOLD analysis project Ga0194129, IMG submission 150862) | Freshwater microbial communities from Lake Tanganyika, Tanzania - TA2015038 Kigoma Deep Cast 35m | ecosystem: Environmental > Aquatic > Freshwater > Lake | place: Tanzania: Lake...
GAGCACGGGCAGCGCGACGTTCGCCGACTACAACGCGGCGTGGCACTTCGACGACCCCGGCGACAACATCCGCCTGCCCGAACTGCGCAGCGGTCTGCCGACGAAGAAGCAGGCCAACAACCTCGACACCGATCCGTCGTTCCTGCACCGCGGGCTCGCGTTGTCGGGCAACGATACGTTCGCCGTGCTTGACGACCAAGAGCCCGGCGAGACCGTGCGCACCGCGCCGTTCCAGCTGGCCACGGACACCGGATCGTTCTCGTTCCTGCTCGGGCCGTTCAACGACAACGGCACGAGCCGCCCCGTCGGCAACGGGCACACCGTGTTCTACGCCGACGGCCCCGGAACGACCGGCAGCGCCGGGTTCGACGTGCGCTCGCTCCACTTCACCATCGTCGACACCGCCCAGGGTGACCCTCGCGCGGGCCTGCGCGTCTCGCTGCCGACGAACCCGCCACCGCCGGCCGGCAACCTCGAGGGCGTGGCCGTCGCCGGCGGAGTGCTCGACCGCAACGTCTTTTCCCATGTGCTGATGTCGTGGACCGCCACGGGTGTGCAGGTCTACGTGAACGGCGCCCTGGTCGCGCTGGGCAACGCGACGATCATCCCGTTCGCCGTCGACGTCGTCAAGGTCGGCTCCTCGCAGCTGACCGCCAACGTGTTGCGGGCCAGCCTCGACGAGCTTCGCGTCAGCAACGCGCCGCGCTCGGCGGCCTTCGCTCGCGCCGAGGCGGTCAGCATCCGCGACCTGCTGGTGACCCCTGGCGCCGTCGAGCTTCGCTGACGCGCACGCCCACGACCCACACCCACGACGCACACCCACGACATGCACGAGCACGCGCCCCGACCCCTACGCCCCGAACCCGTCCACACCGCCGACGACGCCCGAGCGGTCATCGCCGCCCTGTGCCAACGCTTCTACGCGGCGGGCTGGGTCAGCGGCACCGGCGGCGGCGTGTCTCTGCGCCTCGGCGACCGCGTCTTCATGGCGCCCTCGGGCGTGCAGAAGGAGATGATCCAGCCCGACTGGATCTACGAGCTCAACCGCAAAGGCGACATCGTCGCCGGGCCCGATCCGGCGCTGGGCTTCACCGTGTCGCAGTGCCGGCCGCTTTTCCTCGCCGCCATGCGCCTGCGCGACGCTGGCTGCGTCGTGCACAGCCACTCGCGCGCCGCCGTCGTCGCCACGCTGCTGGCCGAGAAGGCCCGCGCCCGCCACGTCACGCTGACCCACCTCGAGATGCTCAAGGGGTTGAAGGGTGTCGGCTACGCCGACATCCACCGCGTGCCGGTCATCGACAACACCGCCCACGAATGCGACCTCGCCGACAGCCTGACCGCCGCCATCGCCGACAACCCCGGCGTCCACGCCGTGCTCGTGAAGCGCCATGGCGCCTACGTCTGGGGCGACGACTGGCTGGCCGCCAAGCGCCACGCCGAGTGCTACGACGAGCTCTTCTCGCAGGCCGTCGAGATGCACCGCCTCGGCCTCGACCCGTTGTCGGCGCCCCGCTGAGCCGACCACGAGCTGCAGCCCCGCGCGCGCGGTGCGCTACAGTCACGGCATGCGCGCCCACTACCGCTCCCCGTTGAATGCTGAGCCCGTTTCCGTCGACGCCGCGACCCTCGAACGCCACGGCGTCCACTTTCGCCACCTCGAACTGGACCCGACGACGTACCAGCCGATCCTCGACGAGCTGAAGGCGAAGAGCGGCTACGGCACGCAGGACGAGGTGCAGCTGTCGAAGGACACGGCGAACCTCGCGGCGATCATGAAGAAGTTCGACGACGAGCACTGCCACGCCGACGACGAGATCCGCTTCGTCCTGTCCGGCGAGGGCGTCTTCGACATCCGCGACGGCGCTGACCGCATGATCCGCGTCCTCGTCGAGCCCGGTGACCTGATCGTCGTGCCCCGCCGCGTGAACCACCGCTTCGAGCTGACCGAGCAGTGCGCGATCCACTGCATCCGCCTGTTCAAGGACCCGTCAGGCTGGGTGCCGTCGTACCGCGCGAGCCCGCCTCCGCCCTGAGCGTCGCCGCCAACTTCACGCGTAGCGAAACGACGACAGCGTCTCGTTCTCGTTCCACTGGAGCGCGAACCCGGTGACGCGGCGAGAGGCGCCGTCGTCGACGATCACCGGGTGCTGGATGTGCTCCAGCGACTGCGCAGCGAGGCGGGGCAGGCCGAAGCGGCCGAAGGCTCACGGGAACAGCGGATCGGGCAGTTGCAGCGCGCTGCGGCCGGTCAGCCGAATCACCGCCGAAAGCGGCAGCGGCAGCGGCAGCCCGTAAGCGCTGACGGGATGTAAGGCACGCCGACGAGGCGACCGAGCCGGTACAAGTTCGTCACTGTCGGCAGCACGTCGCCGCCGCCGACGAAGGCCGTGGGCACGATGGACGTGTTGGGGGCGAGCGCCAGCCGGATGAACCCGCTGCCGAAGCGCACCAGCGACCAGCGGTCCTCGTAGAGCTTCGCGGTGCCCCGCGCGCCCGCGGGGAAGACCATCAACAGACGGTCGACCTTCAGCAGTCGCGCGGCGCGCTCGGGCAGCCCCGTCAGGTGACCGAGGCGCGCCCACAACGTCGACGACACCGGCAACGCAGCGAAGAATTTCTCGGCCATGCCCTGCGCCAACTCCAGCTCGAAGAAGCAAGACACCACAGTGAGCAGGCCGTCGATGGCGTAGCCCCCCGAGTGGTGGCCGACGCTCATCGCCCGGCCGCGCGGGAGGATGTGCTCGACGCCGGTGACCTAGACGCGGACGAACGAGCGGTACAGCGGGGCCACCAGCGAGCAGAACCGCTCGAGGTGGGCGCGGCTCGTGCTGTACTCGTCGAAGCCTTCGGCGCCAAACGGCTGCGCGAGCCGCGCGACCGGCGCGCGCACATCTTCGTCGATGATCAACCCCACGGCGCCCCCCTGAGGTTCACTGCAGGGCCTCTTCGACCACGAGACCGAACGGCGCGATGTCAGCGTCGAAGCGGGAGCCGTCGGCGCGCTCCATCCGGTACTCGCCGTGCATCGTCCCCTGCGGCGTGCGCAGCACCGCGCCCGACGAGTAGGTGAACGACTGCCCCGGGCCGAGCGTCGGCTGGAACCCGACGACGCCGGGGGCGCGCACGTGGTCGACGGCGCCGTGGCCGTCGGTGATCACCCAGTGGCGCGCCACCAGAGTGACGGTGTCTTCGCCGTCGTTGGTGATGGTCACCGTATAGGCGAACGCGAAGCGGCGCTCGGCTGGCGGCGCATCCACCGCGCTCTGCGCGGGCAGGAACTTCGACGTCACCTGCACGCGCACGCCGCGCGTGGTGGTGTCGGACCCGAAGCCGTCGTCTTTCGTCATGGCGGCGTTGTAGCCCATTGCGCGACACGCTCCCACGGCGCGCGCCCACGCCGCGCGCCCACGTCGACAGCGAGGTCGGCGGCGACGTCGACGACGGGATGCGCTAGCGTCAGCCGCCGATGGAACGCATCGGCCCTTACGAGGTCACCGAGCTGCTCGCCGCCGGCGGGATGGCCGAGATCTTCATCGGCCGGAAGACCGGCCCCGGCGGGTTCGAGAAGCCGCTGGTCGTCAAGCGCATCCACAAGAAGCTGCTCGGTGATCGCGAGATCGAGGCGATGTTCGTCGACGAGGCGCGCGTGCAGGCGCTGCTCGACCATCCGCACATCGTACAGATCTACGACTTCGGCGAGGACAAGGGCAGCTACTTCATCGCGATGGAGTACATCGCGGGCGCGACGCTGCGTTGGGTCATCGACAACGCCGCCGCCGTGCGCCGCCCCGTGCCCGTGCCCCACGCGTTGCGGATCGTCGGCGACGTGCTGGCCGGCCTGCACTACGCCCACGAGCGCGCCGACGGCGACGGGCAGCCGCTGCGGCTCATCCACCGCGACATCAGCCCGGTGAACATCCTCGTCGCCCGCAGCGGGCAGGCGAAGCTCTGCGACTTCGGCGTCGCCAAGAGCGAGCTGCAGCGCGCGATGACCCGCGTCGGCATCGTGAAGGGCAAGTTCCGCTACATGCCGCCCGAGCAGCTGAACGCCGATCCGCTCGACCGGCGTGCCGACCTGTTCGCCGTCGGGTGCGTGCTGTGGGAGACGCTGGTCGGGCGGCGGCTCTTCGACCATGCCAACGACGACGAAGCCGTCGCCGCCATCCGTGCCGGCAATTACCCCGACCCGTCGGATCTGCGCGCCGACGTTCCGCGGTCCATCGACCGCGTGCTGCGCCGCGCGCTGCACCCCAACCGCGACAAGCGCTACCGCAGCGCCCGCGACTTCCAGCTTGGCGTCGAGGACCTGCTGCGTGTGCTGCCGGCGCCGTCGAACGCCGTGCTCGTCGGTGAGTACGTCTCGGCCGAGCTCGACGGCTCGGTGGCCGAGTACTCGTCGCGCACGCAGCTGCGGCCGACCCACGAGGCCGACGCCGTGCTCGCTTCGGGCTTCGAGATGCTTGACCCGCCGGTGCCATCGGCGCCGACGTTGATCACGATCCCCGCCCCCCCGGCCCCCGACGACGGCGACGCGACCCCCAGCGAGCGTCGGACGCCGTCGACCCTCGGCCGCCTGATGGGCGCCTCGCTGGTGGCGCCGGCGGTGCTGTTCTCGGGGCTCGGCGCCGGCGTCGAGAAGCTCGTCGCTGCGCTGTCGCGCAAGGCCGACCAGCCCGCCGTGCGCGTCACCCGCACCCGCCAGTAGCATCGACGCTCCCGGCAACGACTCGACGGCGACAGCGTTGACGAAGCCGCTCCTGTCGACGACGACGGCCCCCCTTGCCGGCGGCGGCCACCGTGCGAGACGACGCGAATGACCGAGTCGACCTACCGCGCGGCCGCCTACTTCGACGTCGACGGCACGCTGACGAAGACGAACCTGTTCGACACGCTGTGGTTCTACCTCTTGAACCAGCAGAATCCGTTCGCCGGCCTCGGCCGCGTGGCGAAGACGGTGGCGAGCATCCCCGGCTATCTGGCCGCCGACCAGGTCGATCGCAGCACGTTCAACGAGATGCTGTTTCAGGGCTACGAGGGCTTCTCCGAAGACCGCCTGCTCGATCTCTCCGACGAGGTCTTCGACAACGTCCTGCGCCCGGCGCTGTACAAGGACGCCCTCAGCCTCGTGAAGCGCGCGAAGCAGTCAGGCCTCCGGGTGGTGCTGTTGTCGGGCAGCCCCGACTTTCTGCTGCAGCGCCTCGGCAAGATGCTCGACGCCGACGACATCATCGGCAACCGCCTGCAGTTCAAGGACGGCCGAGCGACGGGCAAGCTGATGCCGCCCATCGTCGCTGGCCCCGAGAAGGCGAAGATCATCAAGGACCACGCGAAGCAGCACGGCTTCGACCTCGACGACTGCGCCGCCTACTCCGACTCGATGAGCGACGTGCCGATGCTGTCCGTCGTCGGGCGTCCGGCGGCGGTGAACCCCGACTTCCGCCTGCGGGCGATGGCGAAGACGCACCGCTGGCCAATCCTCGACCTGCACTGACGAGCCTCGTCACGGCAGCAGCGATCACTCCTCGATGTCGGTGTAGTGCTGCGGCCGGTCGGCCAGCTTGCCCTTGCCCGCCGAGAATTCTTTCCAGGTGACGTCAAGGGCACCATTTTCGACGTGCACCATCGAGATGCAGTCGGGCACCGGACAGACGAGGCTGCAGAGGTTGCAGCCGACGCACATGTCCTCCTTGACCTCGACGAGCCGGCGGCCGCCCTTCTGCACCAGCTTCAGCGCCTGGTGGGCGCCGTCTTCGCACGCGATATAGCAAAGCTCGCAGCCAACGCATTTCTCGTGATCGATCGACGCCCGCATGAAGTGGTTGAGATTCAGGTTCTCCCACTTCGTCACCGACGGCGCGGCCTTGCCCTTGAAATCACTCAGCGTCTCGTAGCCTTTTTCGTCCATCCAGTGGGACAGACCGTCGATCATATCCTCGACGATGCGGAAGCCGTAGTGCATCACCGCCGTGCAGACCTGCACGTTGTCGCAGCCGAGCGCGATGAACTCGGCGGCGTCGCGCCAGTTGCTCACGCCGCCGATGCCCGAGATGGGCACCATCGCCGTCTCGGGGTCGGTGGTGATGGCCGAGATCATGTTCAGCGCGATGGGCTTGACCGCCGGGCCGCAGTAGCCGCCGTGGCTGCCCTTGCCGTTGACGTGCGGCCGCGGCGCCATCCGGTCGAGGTCGACGCCGATCAGCGAGTTGATGGTGTTGATCAGGCTGATGGCGTCGCCGCCACCCTTCTTCGCCGCCCGCGCCGGGTAGGTGATGTCGCCGACGTTGGGGGTCAGCTTCACGATGACCGGGATCGTGCTGACCTCTTTCACCCACTCGACGATCTGGGCGCAGTACTCGGGCACCTGACCGACAGCGGCGCCCATGCCGCGCTCGCTCATGCCGTGGGGGCAGCCGAAATTCAGCTCGAAGCCGTCGCACCCGGTCTCGCCCTGCGTGCGCTTCACGATCTCGTGCCACGCCTCGCGCTTCGACTCGACCATCAACGACGCGATCAGTGCGTGTTTCGGATAGCGTTTTTTCAGGAGCCTCATCTCCTTGATATTGTCTTCGATCGGGCGATCGGTGATCAGCTCGATGTTGTTCAGGCCCATCAAGCGCTGCGTGCCGATGTCGAGGCCGCCGTAACGCGAGTACACGTTGACGATGGGCTGGCCGATCGTCTTCCAGACCGCGCCGCCCCAGCCATTGTCGAAGGCGCGGGCCACCTGCCCGTAGGTGTTCGTCGGCGGCGCCGATGCCAGCCAGAACGGATTGGGCGAGACGATGCCTGCAAGGTTCGCGGTGAGGTCGGCCATCGACGGGCTCCGGGAAGACAGCTGCGCGCAGGTGCGCGTCGGCAGACGCGCGGGCAAGCAGGCTACGCGAAACCCAGCGGCAGCGTCATTCCGGCGTCCCGGTGTCCGCCACGTCCGACGCAGCCCTGCGGTAGGCCTCGGCGTCCGGCGCGCGCGCGTGCTGACGCTGACGCTTCGGGACAGCCGTCGTCTTCGCCATCGCCGGCGCGCGATCACGCCCCAGATCGCTCATCAGCGCGGCGTCGACGACGGCGGCGTCGACGCCGCGGACCTCGACGAGGTGGCGCTGCACCAAGCCAGCCAGGCGGGACAGCGCCAGCCCATGGCGCGCCCCCGTCGTCGCCCACAACCAGTCGGAGAACGCCAGGAACGCGGCGAACGCGCTGTCGCCGCTCATGAGCAGCGCCGTAGTCGCCGGCAAGCGGCCGCTATTCACCACGACGTCGTGGTAACGCGCGAAGCGCTTGAGCCGCTGCAGGTCGACGAAGGACAGCGCGCCCGTCTGAAGGACCTCGTACGGCGGCGTCGTCGCGTAGACCATGCCGTGCGTCGCCGTGTGGCGGGCGATGGGCGCGCCACGCAGACGCTTCAGGATCCCCACCTGGATCTCCTGCCCGCCGAGCGCGCGCAGGCGGTCGTAGCCCGCGCCAAACGACGCGAGGTCCTCGCCGGGCAGCCCGGCGATCAGGTCGGCGTGCACGTGCACCCCTGTCGACGTCGACAGGAAGCGCAGGTTGTCCTCGAGCCTCGCGACGTCCTGCCGGCGCGCGATCAACGTCGACGTCGTCGCGTCGAGCGTCTGCACACCGACCTCAAGCTGCACCCGCCCCCGCGGAAATTTTGCCAGCAGCACGCGCAGCCGCTCGGGCAGCCGGTCGGGCACCATCTCGAAGTGGACGAACAGGTCGTCGTCGAGGGCGCATCGCTCGACGAAGAACAGGAGGATGCCCTCGGCGACGTCGAGCTTCAGGTTGAACGTGCGGTCGATGAACTTGAACGCTCGGCAGCCGCGGTCGTACAGCCGCTGCAGGTCCTGCAGGAACGCGTCGAGCGGAAACAGCCGCACGCCGTCGTCAAGGGCGCTGAGGCAGAACTCGCAGGTGAACGGGCAGCCGCGCGACGCCTCGACGTAGACGACGCGCTGCCTCACGTCGACGTCCTCGTAGAGCGCGTACGGCGAGCGCAGCGTCGTCAGGTCGGGCTTGCCGCCGTCGACGACGTGGGCAGGCAGCTGCGAGAGCGGCCCGGCGAGGCCGAGGCGGTGCGCGCACAGCGCGCGAAAGGCGTCTTCGCCTTCGCCCTTGATGACGTGGTGCGCCAGCGCGCACAGCTCCTGCTCATCGACCTCGTGGCTGACCTCGGGACCGCCGACGACCACGATGACGTCGTTGGCCAGCGCCCGCAGCAGCCGTGCCACCTCGAGCATCGGCACGGCGTTCCAGACGTAGACGCTCAGCCCCACCACCCGTGGGCGCAGCGCGAGGATGGCCTCGACGACATCGATGGGGCGGTCCTCGAGCGTGCGCTCAAGCAGCGCGCAGCGGTCGCGCAGCCCGTCGCCGAGGTTCGCCTTCAGGCAGCGCAGCGCCAGCGACGCGTGGGACCAGCGCGCGTTCAGCGCGACGAGCGCGATGTCCGCCGCGACCGCCGGCACGGAGGCGCCGCCGGACGAGAGCGGCGACGGCGGCGCGTGTGGCCCCCTCAGTGGCCCCCCTCGACGTGGATGCCGAGCGCCTCGGACAGCAGCGCCGCGTGCTCCCGGGCGTGGCGCTTGTGGCTGCCCGTCGCCGGCGACGCCGCCTCGTGGCGACCGGCGTACACCGGCGACACCCCAAGGGCGCGCAGCCGAGGCTCCATGAAGAACCATGAGCCCATGTTCATGGGCTCCTCCTGACACCACACCACCGTCGTCGGCTTCAGCTCGTCGATGAGGGCCTGGATGCGATCGGTGGGCAGCGGGTACAGCTGCTCGACGCGCACGACCGCCGTCGACGCCGTCGCCTCGGCCTGCTTCGTGCGGACACGGTCGAGGTCCCAGTAGACCTTGCCGCTGCAGAGCACGAGGTGATCGATCTTTTTACCGGCGCGGCGAGGGTCGTCGAGCACGGTCTCGAAGCGCCCCGTCGACAGCTCCGTCACCGATGACGCCGCGTCCTCGGCGCGCAGCAGGCTCTTGTGGCTCATGATGATCAGCGGCTTCTTCGGCTGCTTCGCCTGACGACGCAGCAGGTGGAAGTACTGCGCCGGCGTCGTGCAGATCGCCACGCGCATGTTCTCCTCGGCGCACAGCTGCAGGAACCGCTCGAGGCGGCCGCTGCTGTGCTCCGGGCCCTGACCGTCATAGCCGTGCGGCAGCACCATGACGACGCGGCTGCGCTGGCCCCACTTGGCCTCGCCCGCCGAGATGAACTGGTCGACCTGGATCTGCGCGCCGTTCCAGAAGTCGCCGAACTGCGCCTCCCACAGCACGAGGCTGTCGGGGTGGCCGACCGAGTAGCCGTACTCGAAGCCGAGCACGGCCTCTTCGGACAACAGCGAGTCGTAGATGCGGAAGCGCGACGGCTGCCACACCTCTTCGCCCTCGTCGCGCGACTTGTGCAGGTGGTTCAGCGGGATGTACGCGCGGCCGTCGTTGACGTCGGTGAGCACGGCGTGGCGGTGGCTGAACGTACCCCGGCCGACGTCCTGGCCCGAGATGCGCACCGGCGTGCCCTCGAGCAGCAGCGAGCCGAACGCCAGCGCCTCGGCCATGCCGAAGTCGATGCCGGGGCCGCCAGCGTCCTTGCCGACGAACACCATCTCGCGACGACGCTCGAGCACCTGCTTCAGCACGCGCGGGTGGATCTCGATGACCTGCGGGTCGTACGTGATCCGCTCGGTGATCTTCTTCAGCGTTTCGAGCGCCACCGCCGTGGCCGGCTCGGCCTCGCCGACGAAGGTGCTGCCGCTGGTGTGCTTGGCGCTGTCGGGGACGGCGTCCTTGCCCTTGGCCTTCACCGAGCCGAAGGCAGCCTCGAGCCGCTCGTGCACTGCCTTCTCGACCGCATCGACGTCGGCGGGCGTCAGGTCCTTGCGGCGGACAAGCAGCTCGGCGTAGCGGTCGCGCGTCGGCATGTGCTTGTCGATGGCGCGGTAGAGCACCGGCTGCGTGAAGCTCGGGTCGTCGCCCTCGTTGTGACCCCAGCGGCGGTAGCAGACCATGTCGAGCACGATGTCCTTGCCGAACTTCTGCCGGTACTCGACGGCGATGCGCATGGCCTTGATGCACGTCTCGGGGTCGTCGCCGTTGACGCGGAACACCGGACACATGATCGCGCGCGCCAGATCGGAGGCGTTTGGCGCCGTGCGCGAGCGCTCGGGCGCCGTCGTGTAGCCAATCTGGTTGTTGATGATCAGGTGCACCGTGCCGCCGGTGCGATAGCCCTGCAGCCCCGACATCTGCAGCGTCTCGTAGACCACGCCCTGCCCGGCGAAGGCGGCGTCGCCGTGGATGAGCACCGGCATCACCTTCTTGCGGTCGCGGTCGCCGATCATGTCTTGCTTCGCGCGGCTCATGCCCTCGACGACGGGGTTCACCGCCTCGAGGTGGCTCGGGTTGCACGCCAGCTCGATGCGCACCGAGCGCTCCTCGACAGGGCCCTGCGGCAGCCCGTCCACGAAGGTCGGCCCCTTGTAGTGGTGCGTGCCCCGCGCGCCGAGGTGGTACTTGACGTCGCCACTGCCCTGCGTCGTGCCGGTGACGGTCTTGTAGTCGAGGTCCTCGAACTCGGCGAAGACGGCCTCGAAGGGCTTGCCCATCACGTTGGTCAGCACGTTCAGGCGGCCGCGGTGGGCCATGCCCACGAGCACGTCGGTGACGCCGAAGGCCGCCGCCATGTCGAGCCCCTCGACCAGCATCGCGATGGCCGCCTCGCCGCCCTCGACCGAGAACCGCTTCTGTCCAAGGAAGCGCTTGTGCAGGAAGCGCTCGAAGCCCTGCGCGCGGCAGAGCACCTCGAGGATCTGCTTCTTCTCGGCGATGTCGAGCTTGTTGGTGGGCTTGTCGGCGTCATGCTCGACGCGCTCCTGCAGCCAGCGCCGCTCGGCGGGCTCGGGGATGTACATGTACTCGACGCCCATCTTGCGGCAGTAGGTGTCACGCAGCCGCTCGAGGATGTCGCGCAGCGGGGCGATGGGCTTCTCGAGCACGCCCAGCGTCAGGAACTCGCGGTCGAGGTCCCAGATGGTCAGCCCGTAGCCCTCGAGATCGAGGTCGGGGTGGGTGCGGGGCATCAGGTCGAGCGGGTCGACGTGGGCGAGCACGTGACCACGAACGCGGTAGCTGTGGATCAGCTGGCTGACCCGCATCGCTTTCTCGGTGTCGGCGAAGCCGGCGGCGAGGCTCGGCGTGACCACGCGGTCGCGCCGCAGGCGGTAGGGCACGTGCGGAATGCCGATGGAGCGGAAGATGTCCTCGTAGAAGCCGTGCTCGCCGATGAGCAGCTCGTGCACACGCTGCAGGTATACGCCGCTCTCAGCGCCCTGGATGACCCGGTGGTCGTACGTCGACGTCACCGTCATTACCTTGCCGACGCCGAGGGCGCGCAGGGTCTCGGGCGCCATCGCCTGGTACTCCGCGGGGTAGTCGATGCTGCCGGTGGCGACGATGCAGCCCTGCCCCGGCATCAGCCGGGGCGCCGACGCCACCGTGCCGATGCCGCCGGGGTTGGTCAGCGTCATCGTCGTACCTTCGAAGTCCTTGGGACCAAGGCCGCCCTTGCGGCTGCGCTCGATGAGTGCGTTGTAGGCGTTGAGAAAGGCGCGGAAGTCGAGCTTCTGCGCCGCCTTCACGTTCGGCACGACGAGCGTGCGCCCGCCGCCGCGCGCCGGCAGGTCGATGGCAAGGCCGAGGTTGACGTCTTCGCGAACGAGCTTGACCGGCTGGCCCTGCTCGTTGGTCGCGAAGCCGTTGTTCATCGACGGCACGTGCTCGGCAGCGCGTACCAGGGCCCAGGCGATGATGTGCGTGAAGCTCGCGCGCAGGCGGGCGTCGTCCTCGAGGTAGCTGTTGATAACCCGGCGGTTCTCCTCGAGCACCTTCACCGGCATCACGCGCGTCGACATCGCCGTCGGCAGGTCGAGGGAGGCCTCCATGTTCTCGACGATCTTGCCGGCGATACCGCGCAGCACCTCGGGCTTGTCGCCGGGCTGCAGCGTCACCGCCATCGGCTTGCGGCCGTGCACTTCGACGACGCGCTCCACCACCGTCGTCGTGTGCTGAAGCGCCTGCGGCAACACGCTCTCAGCGTTGCGCGGCAGCGACGTCGCGTGCCCATTGGCGTGCCCATTGGCGTAACCGTTGGCGTGCCCGTTCGTCTGGCCCTGTGCGCCGAGGATCGCGGTGACCTGCTGCCCGCCCTCCTCGGCGAAGAAGCGCGCCCACTCGTCGGCCACCGACGACGGATCCTGCAGCCACTGGGCGCGGAGGGAGTCGACGTAGCTGGCGTTCAGACCGAAGCGCTCGCTGGAATCCATGGCGTGTTCCTCGACGGATGGGTCCCAGGTGACTGCTGTCGCCGGGGACCGGAAAGGACGTGTCGCAAGCTACGAAAAGCAGGCTCAGGTTGTCAGGTAGCGCGCCCGACAGCGACGGCAAGGCGGGGACGTCGTTGCCACGAGCCCCAGGTGCGCCCGCTCCCCGCCCGGGTCTGGCGGTGCTACGGCGCCCAGATGCGTTCCATCGTCCGTCCCTGTCTGCGGCTGGCGTTTGCGCTGGCCGCCGCCCTCGCCCCCGTCTGCCTCGCCGCCGCCTGCGCCCACGGCCCCACCGCCGAGGAGCGCACGAAGGCGCGCGGGCACTACGACGTCGCCGTCGCCCTCGTGCAGGAGGGCCAGAAGGCCGCCGCCGCTGGCGACCAGCCGACCCGCGACGACAAGTACCGCGAGGCGCTCAAGGAGCTGCTCGACGGCGACCGCCTCGCCGCCGACGACGCCGAGCTGCAGCTGCTGCTCGGCCAGATCTACTTCCTCGGCTTCCGCCGCCACGACGACGCTGTCGTCCACCTGCAGCGGGCCATCGCGCTGAAGGCGCTGGCGGCGCCTAGAGACGCCGCCCCCGCCGAGCGCGAGTACGCCGAGGCCGAGCAGACCCTGGGCGTTGTGCTCGTCGACCGCGGGCAGCCCGAGGCGGCGCTGCCCCACTTCGACAAGGCCCGCACCAACCTGCTGTACGGGACACCGTACTTCGCCGAGCAGGAGATGGGACAAGCGCTGTTCCTGCTCGGCCGGCATGACGAGGCCGTGCGCCACCTGTCCACGGCGGTGCAGCAGCAGCCCGACCTGTGCGGCGCCTACGCCAAGCTCGCCGAGGTCAACGAGGCGCGCGGCGACGAGGTGGCGGTGCAGAAGGCGCTGGTCGACTTCGTCACCCGCTGCGACAGCGACCGGCTGCGCGCCAACGTCGGCGCGCCCATGATCGCCCCGGCCTACTTCAAGCTCGGCGAGTCGCGTCTGCGCTCGGGCGAGAAGGACGGCGCCGTCTCTGCCTTCGCCACCTGCGCCACGCGCTTCCCGGCGGAGCCCGCCGGCGTCGAGTGCGGCCGCCGGCTCGAGCTGCTCGGCGTCGCGGCGCCGGCCCCGCCCCGCGGCGCGCCCGCGTCGTTCGTCGCCCCGTCGGCCGGCGCGGCGCCCCGCGCCGGCGGCTGACCTCTCGTGGCCCGCGGCGACAAGGCCACGCCCGTCGTCGACGATGTCATCGTCTGCGGGCTCGTGCCGTTTGGCGACCACGACGCGGTCGTGCGCTGCTTCGGCCGCGACGCCGGCCGGGTCGGCGCCTTCGCCCGCGGCGCCCGCGTGTCGCGGCGGCGCTTCCCCGGGTTGACGGCGCCGGCGCTTGGGCGGGCATCATGGCGGCCCCGGCCGGGCAGCGACCTGTGGGAGCTGTGCGAGCTCGACATGGACACGCGCCTCGCCGGCCTGGGCGCCGACCTGCGCGGCTGGGCCTTCGCCGGCTACGTCGTGGAGCTGGTCGAGCGCTGCCTGCCCGAGGGCGCGCCGCAGCCCGAGTTCTTCGCCGTCGTCGTCGACGCGCTGACCACGCTGGCCAGCCCCAGAGCGGCGCACGCGCAGGCGCTGCGGGCCTTCGAGCTTCATTTGCTGGCGACGCTGGGCGTGCTGCCGGATCTGTCGGCCGTCGTCGATGAGCCCGGGCAGCCGTGCGTCGCCTACGACCCGACCAGCGGTCACCTGCTCGCCCACGGCGCGCCGGGGGCGCTGGCGTTCTCCGACGATGCGCGTCGCACGGCATGGGCGCTGCTCGACGGCAGCGGTCGGGCGAGCGCGCCCATCGACGAAGACCGGCTGCGCGAGGTGGCGGTGCTGTTCTCGAGCTGGCTGCGCCGGCAGGGGATGACGCTGCGCGCGCTGGACGTGCTGCGGTCGGTGCGAGCCAGCGTCAACCTTTGAGCAGCCCGTCGAGCCCGATTGGGAGCTGACGGCGCCGTCGTTCAGCGGGCGGCGTAGTTGGTGTCAAGCCAGCTCTTGTAGGCGCCCGACTTCATGTCCTGCACCCACCGCGGGTTCTGCAGGTACCAGCGCACGGTCTCGACGATGCCACTGCCGAAGTCGTGGCGCGCTCGCCAGCCGAGCTCGCGCTCGATCCTGGAGGCGTCGATGGCGTAGCGGCGGTCGTGGCCCGGGCGGTCCTTCACGAACGTGATCAGCTTGCGCAGCTCGCGGACGTCGCGGCCGGCCTCGACAGCGACGACCTCGATGAGCTTGTGCAGCAGATCGAGGTTCTTCCACTCGTTGCGCCCGCCGACGTTCCACGACGTGTCCGACGCCGCCTTGTTCAGGATGAGCCAGATCGCCTCGGCGTGGTCGTCAACGTAGAGCCAGTCGCGGATGTTCTGGCCGTCGCCGTAGACGGGCAGCGGCTTGCCATCAAGGCAATTGAGAATCATCAGCGGGATGAGCTTTTCTGGAAAGTGATACGGCCCGTAATTATTACTGCAGTTACTAAGTGTCGTCGACAGGTGGTACGTATGCGCGTAGGCGCGGACCAGGTGGTCGCTGGCCGCCTTCGACGCCGAGTACGGCGAGCGCGGATCGTAGCGGGTCTCTTCGTCGAAGAAGCCGTCGTCGCCGAGGGAGCCGAAGACCTCGTCGGTGGAGACGTGGTGGAGGTGGATGGGCTTGCCGGCGGCGTGGCGCGCGCGGCACGCCTCGAGCAGGCTGAAGGTGCCCATCACGTTGGTCTGCAGGAATTCCTTCGGCCCGTAGATGCTGCGATCGACGTGGCTCTCGGCAGCAAAGTGTACGACGCACTGGATGTCATGCTCGGCCAACAGCCGCTCGACCAGCGCCTGATCGCCGATGTCGCCATGGACGAACGTGTAGCGGCCGTCGTCAGGGACGTGGCCGATGAGGTTCGCGGGGTTGCCGGCATAGGTCAGCTTGTCGAGGTTGACGACGCGGCCAGCGAAGCCCAGCCGCCGGAACACCGCGCGGATGAACGCCGAGCCGATGAAGCCGGCGCCGCCGGTCACGAGGAGGTGGTCGAGCGGACGGGTCACGGGGCTTCCTTCAGGTTCGAAGTCGACGACGCGGCGCGCGCAGCGCCCGTGGTCAGAGCGTCGGCAGCAGCTCGTCGAGGGTCGGCGCGTCGCGGTCGCGCGGCGACACGGTGGCCACCGCGGGGGCGACGGGCCAGCGGATGCCCACGGTGGGGTCGTCGAAGCGAAAGCCGACCTCGGTGGTGGGGTCGTAGTACGACGTGACCTTGTAGCAGACGTCGGCGACGTCGGAGACGACGCAGAAGCCGTGGCCGAAGCCCACCGGTACGAACAGCTGCTCGTGGGCCACGTCGTCGAGCGGCACGGCCAGCCACTGCCGGAACGTCGGCGACGCCGGGCGGACGTCGACGACGACATCGACGATGGCGCCGCGGGCGCAGCGGATGAGCTTGGCCTGCCCCGGGACGCTGCCCTTCGCCTTCTGCAGGTGCATGCCGCGGATCGTGCCCTGCCGGCTGCGCGAGTGGTTGTCCTGCACGAAGGCGGCGTCGACGCCAGCGGCGGCCAGGCGCGCGGCGCTCCACGGCTCGAGAAAGAACCCGCGGTCGTCGGCGAAGACCTTCGGGCGGATCAGCTTCAAGCCCGGCAGGGCGAGGTCCTTGACCTCCATGTCAGCGCTCCATCGCCTTCGCCTCGAGGGCGAGCTTCTTCACGTACTCGCCGTAGCTCGACTTGCCGAGCTTCGCCGCCGCGGCGAGCAGCTTCGCGTCGTCGATGTAGCCCATGCGCCACGCAATCTCTTCGAGACAGGCGATCTGGACGCCGGTGCGGCTCTCGAGGACCTGCACGTACTGCGACGCCTCCATCAGCGAGTCGTGGGTGCCGGTGTCGAGCCACGCCATCCCGCGCCCGAGGTCGACGAGCTTCGCCTTTCCACGCTTGATGTAGTGGTTGTTCAGGTCGGTGATCTCGAGCTCGCCGCGGGGCGAAGGCTGCAGCTTCGCGGCGATGTCGACGACCTCGTTGTCGTACATGTACAGGCCGGTGATCGCGAGGTTTGACTTTGGCTGGGCCGGCTTCTCCTCGACGGCGACGAGCTGCCCGTCCTGCGCGCCGTCGTTGAACACGGCGACGCCGTAGCGCTGCGGGTCCTTGACGCGGTAGCCGAACAACGTCGCTCCCGACGCGTGGTCGACCTCGCGCTGCAGCATCTTGGCCAGGCCGCTGCCGTGAAAGATGTTGTCGCCGAGCACCAGGCACACGCTGTCGGCGTCAATGAAGTCGCGGCCGATGATGAACGCCTCGGCGAGGCCATTGGGCGCCGCCTGCTCCGCGTACTCGATGCGGATGCCGAGGTCGTCGCCGTCGCCGAGCAGCTTCTTGAACAGCGGCAGGTCGTGCGGGGTCGAGATGGTCAGGACCTCGCGGATGCCAGCGAGCATCAGCACCGCGAGCGGGTAGTAGACCATCGGCTTGTCGTAGACGGGCATCAGCTGCTTGCTGATCGCGCGGGTCACGGGGTGCAGGCGCGTGCCGCTTCCGCCGGCGAGGATGATCCCTTTCATGCTTGTTCCTTCTCGTAGGCCCGGGGGTCGGGTGCGCGCGCTGGCGGTCGGTCGCCGCGGGCCTCGGGGACGCTACTGCATCCCCGACCGCAAGCGCACCGCCGCCGCAATGCGCGGTCCCGGGAATGCGCGCGAACGTCAGCGCACGCGGGCCCGGCGCAGCGCCGCAGCGAGGTCCTCCTGCGTCAACAGCGCCCGACCCGGCTCGAACAGGCGCTGCTTCTGGTTGATGGCCTCGCGCGCCTTCGCCCACACCGGATCGAAGGGCCCGGCGCGCTCGACGACGAGGTGCAGCACGCCGTCGCCCTCGGCCGGCAGTCCGGGCCGGTACAGGCGCAGGTCCCACGAGTACGTCGCCGCCGCCGGCCCGGTGACCTCGTCCCGCGCGATGGCGTCGAGGGCGGTGCGGATCTGCAAGATGAGCAGCGGCGCCGGCGGCACCGCCGGAGCCGACGCCTTCGTCGTCCCTCCCGACCCGCGCGACGGCGCGCCCAGGGCCGCGCCGTCGCCGCCGTCGCCGCCGTCGCCGCCGTCGTCGCCTTCGGCGTCGAGGCTGGCGGCAGCCTCGGCCTCGGCCTGCTGCTGGGCCCACCAGTCCTCGGGAGAGATGGGCTCGCCCTTCTTGCCCATGGCGCTGACGGTCACCTGAAGCAGCTCGAGGATCAGGTCGTTGCCCTCTTTCTGGATGCGACCGAGGCTGACGAGGGGCGCAGCGAGGAGCGCGAACGTCCAGCGGCCGGGGGTGTCGATGAGCAGCGTGTACTTGTGGTCGTCGCCGGGCGTCGGGAAGAACTCGTAGCCCGGGCGCGCGCCCCCGAGCAGCGCGAAGCTCTTGAGCCGCGTGTCGGGCGGCACCTGCACCTGCACGGCATGGCCGGCGAAGCACTTGCGACCCGAGGCGAGCTCGTCGGAGTTGGCGATCACCGCGCCCTTTCGGAGGCCGGGCACGAGGTCGGCTCGATGCTCGAGCATGTGCATCACGATCTCGAGCGGGTAGACGTCGCGGATGGGCTTGCTCTCGAGCTCCTGCAGCACCTTCTTGATGACCTGCGGCGACGACAGCTGCGCCATCCACGCCGCCATCTGCGGCACGGCAGCCTCACGCTTGACGCCTTCGAGGGTCCAGGCGTCGTACAGGCGCACGACGTGGGCGACGACGCGGTTGAGCCCGAGTTTCTCGACATCGGGGGGCGGGCGCTCGGGGCGAAAGTCGTCCTTGTGGCCCTTCTTGCGCAGCTCGGCGTAGCGCTCCTGGTCGCTCTTGACGTTTCCCTTCAGCAGCCGCTCGTAGGCCTCGCGCTGCTGCTGCCCCTGCTCGAACCCGTCGCTGCCGCCCTGCTGCTCGCCCCCCTTGCTGCGCTTGACGGCGTCGGCGCCGCTGGCCGCGGTCTCGTGGGGCTCCTCGACACGCTCGACGCGCTCGTCGTGCAGCATCTCCCACAGCACCTCGGAGTCGCCGTGGCGCCGGCGGTGAAGATCTTCGCTGCTCTCGGCGCCGCCGACGGCGTTACTGGCACCGGCGCCCGCCGCGCCGTCGTCGCCGTGGTCGTCGGCGGCGGCGTGGGCCCCGGCGGCGCCGTGCGGCCCGGCGACCCCCTGGGGCCGCTGGGCGCGCTGCGGGCGCTGCACCGGCGGCCGGCGGTCGGCGGCCTGCGCCTGCTTCTTGTCCTTCAGCTTGTCGCTGGTCGACGGACGTCCGCTCGACGGTGATCGGGGGACCGTCGTGGGCGACAGGCCGGGACGGTTGATCGTGTTCTTGGTCATTCGGCTCCGCGGGCGCCCGCCCCGGTGAAACCCGGACGACGTCGCGGCTAGTATGCCCGACGATGGCGTCGCGTCGCATGAAGCCCAAGACCCTGTGCCCGCGGTGCGAGGGGTTCATGCAGCGCAAGACCACGATCTCCGAGGGCGTAGGCAACCGCCACTGGGGCGATGTCGACCCGTTCCTGCAGATCGGCGGCGTCGACATCCACCACTACGTCTGTGTCTCCTGCGGCAACGTGTCGGCCTATCAGGAAAAATTCGAGTTCGAGGGTTTCAAGAAGAAGAAGCGCCGACCGGCGTGACGTCGTCGTCACGCCCATGAGGTCGCGCAAGCGGCGCCGTCACAGCGCGCCGCTGACGCCCACGTCGACAAACAGCCCCGTCGGCGTCGCGCCGTAGCCGTCGAGCTCGGCAAGATCGAACAGCGACTGCGCGCGGCCGCGCAGCGCCAGCCCCGGCAGGATGGGCGCGTCGACAAAGGTCATCACGAGCACCTCGCGCAGCGCGCCGGCGAGTACGGCGGGCGCCCGGTACGCGGTCTCGTGCTCGAACCACGACAGGCGCGTGCCCCACCACAGCGCCCCGTCGGCGCCCAGCGGGCGCAGGTTGGTCTGCAGCCACGCCGACCGGCCCCACGTCGTGCCCGGCTCCTCCTGGGCGCCCAGCGCCACCCCGCCGACGCCGCCGAACAGCTGCGGCAGCGCGACCTCGGGACCGACGAACGCGCGCGTCGTCTCGGTGGCCGCGTCGATGGCGACGCCGCCGCTGCCGCCGACGACGATCCACGGCGCCGCCGACCACCAGACGCCGGCGTCGCCGTGGTGCGCGCCGCGGACGCGCGGCACCAGGGTCCGATCGCGTCGCCCTGATCGTGCTCGCCGTCCCCGGCGGCGCGCCAGCGGAGCCCTGACATGACCGGGGGCCCGGTCCTCGCGTCGATGATCGTCAGCGTGGCGGTGCTGGCCGCCGTCGCCTTCTTCGTCGTGCGCCGCAACGCGTTATCACGGCAGGGCAAGGCCGCCCTCGCGCTGGCGGTGAGCCAAGGTGAGCACATCCCGCCGTCGCTGCACCCGGTCATCGACGCCAACCTGTGCATCGGCAGCTTCTCGTGCATCAAGGCCTGCCCCGAGGGCGACATCATCGGCGTCATCGACGGTGCCGCGCAGCTCGTCGAGGCGGCGCACTGCATCGGCCACGGGCGGTGCGCCACCGAGTGCCCGGTGGGCGCAATCCGGCTGGTCTTCGGCTCGGCCGAGCGCGGCGTCGACCTGCCCGAGACCGACGACAGCTTCGAGTCGAGTCGCAAGGGCGTCTTCATCGTCGGCGAGCTAGGCGGGATGGGCCTCATCAAGAACGCGCTGCGCCAGGGCCTCGAGGTGGCCGCGGTGCTGCAGCAGCGCTTGAAGCGGTCTGCGGCGACCGAGGACCTCGTCGACGTCGTCGTCGTCGGCGGCGGACCGGCGGGGATCGCCACCGCCGTGGGCCTGAAGGAGAAGGGCCTGATCGCCCGCGTGCTCGAGCAGGACACGCTGGGCGGCTGCGTCGCGCACTACCCGCGCGGCAAGGTCGTGATGTCCGAAGCGGTGATGCTGCCGTTCTAAGGGCGCTTGGGGCGCGCGCTGTGGTCGAAGGAGGACCTGCTCTTCGAGCTGAACGGCGTGCTGCAGAAGGCCGGCGTGAGCATCGACGACGGCCACAAGGTCACCGCCATTGACGGCGATGACGGCGCCTTCGTCGTCGGCACCGAGCGCGGGCTGAAGGTCCGCGCCCGCGCCGTGGTGCTCGCACGGGGCTGCGCGGCAGCCCGCGCAAGCTCGGGGTGCCCGGCGAGGACAAGAGCAAGGTCATGTACCGGCTGATCGACCCCGAGCAGTTTCACGGCAAGCGCGTGCTGGTCGTCGGCGGCGGCGACTCCGCCGTCGAGGCCGCGATCCAGCTCGCCGAGGAGAGCACCGCGAAGGTCTCGATCAGCTATCGGCAGGACAGCTTCAGCCGCGCGAAGGCGAGAAACCGCGAGCGCATCGGCGAGCTCATCGCCGACGAGCGGATCCGTCCGCTGCTGTCGACCGAGGTGAAGTCCA
>Ga0194129_10003804_pt1 | contig 20711 bp, 18 predicted proteins | sample TA2KigCa35mmetaG_FD_150862 | JGI IMG/M metagenome (GOLD analysis project Ga0194129, IMG submission 150862) | Freshwater microbial communities from Lake Tanganyika, Tanzania - TA2015038 Kigoma Deep Cast 35m | ecosystem: Environmental > Aquatic > Freshwater > Lake | place: Tanzania: Lake...
CTCCGCCACCCGCCGATGGCTGTGCGAACGTGTTCGCGCTGGCAAACCAGGGCAATTGCATGGCAGCCCAGTCCGCGATGAGTCGGTGCACTGGGCCGGAGCGCAGCGTGGCGCTGGCCAACGTGACTCGCTGCATCCAGAAAAAGCATAAGAAGTAGACCGTCGTGGCAGCGGGCATCGAGCTCTGCGGCTCCCTCTCACGCTGGGCAGTCCCGCTCGGTGCCGCGATGCATCAGGCGGCCTACCGGGCTCTTGGGCTCGACTGGCACTACGTTCCGTTCGAGATCGAGGAACCGGCGCTCGGCGCTGCGCTCGCGGCGATTCGGACGTTGCGGATCCGCGGCGTCGGGGTCTCGATGCCGTTCAAGCTCGAGGTCGCCCGGCGCTGCGATCGCCTCGACGACGTCGCCCGACGCATCGGCGCAGTGAACACGCTCGTGAACGACGGGGGAGCCCTCGTCGGGCACAACACCGACTGGCTCGGCGCGGTTCGTGCTCTCGAGGAAGCCTCCACGCTCGAGGGGCGCCGGGTCATCGTCCTCGGCGCGGGTGGCGCAGCGAGGGCCGTGGCCTTCGGTCTCCTCGAGCGCAACGCTTCGGTCGTCCTCTGCAATCGAACCGAGGCGCGCGCGGCCAGGCTGGCAGAGGACCTGGGGCTCACGACCATCCCTTGGGAGCGGCGCGATGACCTCGCGACTTTCGACGTGGTCGTCAACGCGAGCTCGCTGGGGATGACCACCATCGACGCGGCGAGCCCGCTGTCGCCTCGTGCGTTTCGGGAGGGCCTCGTGGTCATGGACATCGTCTACAAGCCGGTCGAGACGCAGCTCGTTCGGGCCGCGCGCCGCGAGGGCGCCAAGGTGATCCACGGAGCTCGCATGCTGCTTCACCAGGCCGCAGCACAGTTCGAGCTCTACACCGGGCGGACCGCACCGCTCGAGGCGATGGCGAGCGCACTCGAGGCGCAGCTAGGCTGAGCTCGCGCCGAAAAATCGACGCGCCGACGCTCACTTGATAAGCGTCATGACCATGCGTTCCGTCGCTGTCCTCGTGCTGGTGGGGCTCTCGTCGGCTTGTGCCTCCAAGGGAGGCTCGGACGGTCCGTCGACGAAGGACGACGCTGCGAATTCGGCGACGCCGCCTGGGCTGCCGTCGACCTCACCGACATCGGCCACGAGCTCGCTCGCGACCGTCGCGTCGGGGCTCCCCGCGACGAGCAGCGCGGCGGCGCCTGCGTCGGGCGCGCACGTCGGGAAGCATCCGAGCATCGGGGCGATGGTGCGTGTCCCCGCCGGCGTGTTCGTGATGGGCGCGGTCGGTCGTCTGGGTGGCGGCGAGGAGCAGCCGGCGCACGAGGCCATCGTGCCGGCGTTCGACTTTGACTTGACGGAAGTCACCAACGAGGCCTACGCCGCATGCGAGGCCGCGGGCGCGTGCCCCCCGCGCCAAGCCGGGCGACAGCTTTGCGACGACGCGAAGCCAGAGCGACTTCAGTTCCCGGTGAACTGCGTCGACCTCCGTCAGGCGAAGGCGTACTGCGAGTGGGCCGGCAAGCGCTTGCCGACTGAGCGCGAGTGGGAATACGCCGCACGCGGCGGGAGCGAACAGCGCTCCTTTTCGTGGGGCAACGAGGAGCCGACCTCCAAACGAAGCTGCTACGAGCATGCAGGCGGGAGCTGCAAGGTCGCCTCGTTCGAGCCCGGTGCGTTCGGGCTGTTCGACGTCTCGGGGAACCTGTGGGAATGGACGCAGTCGGAGTTCGGACCGTACCCGTCGCACGCGGAGGCCGACCCGGTCGTCGACGGCAAGTACTACGTCTACCGCGGCGGGAGCTGGAGCCGACGGTTTCCGAAATGGCTCCGCAACGACCTCCGCAACCGCTACCGCCCGCACGAATGGAGCGCCGCGCTTGGCATGCGCTGCGCTCGGAGCGTGGAGCCGCTCGAGTGCCCGAAGGACACCGAGGCTCGCGACGGGCGCTGCGTCCGGGTCAGCGGCACGTCGCTCTGCAACCCGGGAGGGAACGCGACACCGATGGGCCGCACATGCGTCCCCGCCGACGAGTCCTCGGGGCACACCCCGCTTCCCGAGCGGGCGGCGCCGGTCGGCATGGCCGCCAAACCCGGTGTTCACCGCGCCGGGACACCGACGGCCGGCGGCAGCCCTACCGCCGCTCCCGCCGTGAGCGCCGCCTCGACGGGCGAGCGCCCCATCACGCGCTCGCGGACCCCCGCCTTCGACCCGGATTGCCAGCGGCACTGGCCAAGGACCCCGGCCGCGTACCGCTTCGAGGGAGGCAAGAACTTCCCGGCGCGCGCGCCGATCGTGTCGGCTGCGGGCTGCGTGACCCGCGACATGGGCCAGGCGTGGACGAGCGCCTGTTGCCCCGGTTGACGTTGCCGCAGACCGTGCGAACGATAAGGTCTCCTCGGCTCCGGCGCTGGGCGTTCGTTTCCACGCTCGACGCAACGAGCGCAGGTGGAATGCCCCCGTCGTCGCCCGTGTTGTGACCAGGAAGATCGACCCGACCATGCGCAACCATCCCCTCTCGAACCGTCGTCTCGCCCTCGCGCTCGTTCTCTTCTCGTCCGCGCTGCCTGCGTGCAGGACCAACCCCTCCGTCGGCGTTCCTGCGGATGCACCGAGGCCCGGTCCTGCCGCAGCGCCCCCCGCCCCGGTGCCGACGCTTCAGGTCGCAGCGCGTGCGACCGACCCGACGACCTCGTCGGTCGCCGACCTCGTCGAGCACGTCGCACCCATGGTGGTGAACATCACGACGACTCAGACCCAGGCCGCGCGCGAGCGAGCCCCTCACCCCTTCGACTTCTTCTTCCCCGAGGCGCCACACCCGCGCATGCCGAGGCAGCGGAGCGGCGCCGGTACGGGGTTCGTGATCGATGGCACGTCGGGCTACATCGTCACGAACGCGCACGTGGTCGCCGACGCCGACGAGGTGAAGGTCCACTTCCTCGACAGCCACGAGCTCTCGGCGGAGGTCGTCGGCAAGGACACGAAGGTCGACCTTGCCTTGCTCAAAGTCAACTCGCCGACGCCGCTCCCCTCGGCGGTGCTCGGCGACAGCGCCGCGGTTCGCGTGGGAGAGCAGGTCCTCGCGGTCGGCAATCCCTTCGGTCTCGGGCACTCGGTCTCTCTCGGGATCGTGAGCGCCAAAGCTCGAACGATCGGCGCAGGCCCCTACGACGACTTCATCCAGACCGACGCCTCGATCAACCCCGGCAACAGCGGCGGTCCTCTCTTCAACCTACGGGGAGAAGTGATCGGAATCAACACGGCGATCCGCGCCGACGCCAACAGCATCGGCTTTGCCATCCCCGTCGACGTGCTGAAGGACGTCGTCGTGCAGCTCCGCGAGAAGGGCTTCGTGGAGCGAGGCAAGCTCGGCCTCGCGTTCCAGCCGATGACCCCCGAGCTCGCTGCGGCACTCGGACTTCCGCGACCGCAGGGGGCCATCGTGAACGAGGTGGCCAAGGGCAGCGCCGCGGCCCGCGCGGGCATCGAAGCCGGCGACGTGATCGTCGAGGTCGAGGGCACCGAGATCCATCGCTCGGAGGACCTCGCTCGCAACGTGGCAAGGCATGCGCCGGGGTCGACCGTGACCGTCAAGGTGCTGCGTCAAGGCAAGCCGATCGCGCTTCGGGCGACGCTCGACAAGCTCGAAGAGGAGGAGCGACACCCCGCCCGGCGGACGCGCTCGAGCGGCGAGAAGACCAACCGCATGCTCGGGCTCGAGGTCGGCGACGACCCGGACGGTGGCGTGCGTGTCGTCGATCTCGCGAAGCCCATCGACGGTCTGCGACCGGGCGACGTGATCGTCGAGGTCGCGGGCAAGCCGGTGGGCAACGTCGAGGGGCTTCGCTCGCAACTCGAGGGCCGCAAGGAGGGCGAGACCGTGTTGATCAAGGTCAAGCGTGGAGCGCGCCTCTTCTTCGTCGGCTTGCCGGTCGGCTGAGGTGCCTCGGGGCTCGGCCACTCGAACCGAACGGGTGGTCGAACGTGCCCTCGCAAGCCGCTCGCGCTGGCCGAGACATCGTCGCGCCGCGGGGCCATGGTGTGGCCCCCATGGCACCTTGGCTCACGGCACGGGCGCGGACGGGACGCTCGGCTTCGAGACGCCCGGATCCGGCGCGGAGGGCGTGCTCGGCCGCGAAGGGACGCTCGTCGGGGTCGTCCCCTGATAGCCGGGAGTCGGCGACACGCTCAGCGCGCCACCCGGCCTCGTGACCGCGATGACCTTGCCGTCCGCGATGTCGCGCTCGAGGTCGGTCGGGCACGCGAGCTCGAGACCGAGGCCGCAGGCGCGCTGCCAGTACTCGAGCGCCTTCTTTCGGTTGAGTGCGACGCGCTCACCTCGCCAGTAGAGATTACCGAGAGCCCGGCACGCCTGCGCCCAGTTCGCGTCACACGACTGCTGGTAGAGCTTCATCGCCTGCTCGAAGCTCGGCTCGACCTCGCGACCTCGCTCGTGGAGCCAGCCGAGCTTGTAGCAAGGCATGCCCTCGTTGTTGCCGCAGCGATTTTTGCAGTCGGACACGTTGCCGCCCTCGCAGGTCTGGGTCGCGCGGATCTCGACGGGGCCAGGACCACACCCGAGCAGGGGGAGAACCAGTGCGGCGAGGGTCGTCGCCAATCGGGCAGCGTGTTGCGCCATGAGGTCGACGGTAACCCAGCCACCGCGACGAGGCCAAAACGGCGCGGCACGAGCGAGCGTACGAGGCTCGCCTCGACGCCCGAACGAGGGTACTGTGCGGGCGCTCGTGATGGACAAGGACCCGCCGTCCGAGCTGCGGACACCAAACCCCGCACTTCCTGAAAGGACACCTCGATGAAGACCAACACTTTGCTTTCGATCACCGGCGCTGCCGCGCTCGCGCTCGTCGCCTGCGGCGGCGATGACACCTCGGCCTCGACCTCGACGACGGCGAGCTCCAGCGCCTCGACGATGGACTCGGCGTCCTCTGGCGGCCAGGGCGGCTCGAGCTCCGGCCAGGGCGGGGATGCGACCACCACCACGAGCACGACCAGCGGCGGCCAGGGCGGCGCTGGCGGCGATGCGAGCACCTCATCGACCTCCGGCGGCCAAGGTGGCGCGGGCGGTGGCGGCAACCAGGACCCGCTGATCAACGGCTGCACGCGCGCGACCGCAACGGACATGACGAACTCCAAGTCGGTGGAGCTGCCCGCCTGGACCTTCGGCCACAAGGCGTGCTTCATCTTGACGCCGGGCACGCAGGTCAACTGGAAGGGGGACTTCAGCGCGCATCCGCTCAAGGGAGGCGTCGCACCGACCGTCGACGCGACCAGCCCGATCGGCAAGGCCATGGTCAACGCGACCACGGCCACGGTCGTCCTGCCAACGGAGCAGGGCAAGGCGTACCCATATTTCTGCGGGATCCACACGGCGATGCAGGGCGTCGTCTACACCGCGGAGTGACCCACGGGCCGCTCGACCGCCTGGGCGGAGAGTGAGCCGGCGAAGGGCGGCGTGGCCACCGCGGTCACGCCGCTCTCGTCATTTCAGGCGTGCGGCGCGGCTTCAAACACGCATCCAATGACCGCTGTCAATTGATTTTGGTCAACCTCGAACGAGTTGACCGATCAACACGCCCGCCGCGACCGAGACATTGAGCGACTCGACCGCCCCCGACCCGGCGATCCGAACGAGCGCGTCGCACTGAGCTGCGACGCGGGCGGTCATGCCCTCACGCTCGTGACCGAGGACGAGCACCGACGGACGCGGAAAGCGATACCCGAGCGCGTCTTCCTGCGCGTGCGCGTCCGCACCGACCACCTTCACCCCGCGCGTCTTCATCCGGGCGAGCGTCTCACCGAGGTCAGGCGTCCGGCAGAGGATGACACGCTCAGCGCCTCCCTCGGCCACGCGCACCGCGTTGGGAGCGAGGTCCGGGCTCGGCGCCATCGCTCCGAGGATCACGGCATCGACCCCGAAGAACGCGGCCGTCCGAAGGATCGCGCCGATGTTGTAGGGGTTGCGCACCCGATCGAGGGCAAGGGCGACGCCTCGGTTGGAGACGAGCACCTCGGTCAGCTGCCGCGGCGTTGCCCACGGACGCGGACGGGTGGTGACGACGAGCCCCTCGTGGTGGGGCGTCGAAGCGAGCTGCTCGAGCTCGCGGTCGGAGAGCTCCGCGCAAGGCGTGCCGCGCTCCTCGGCGTCACGCAGCGCAGCGAACGCCTCGGGACCGCTCCTCGACGAACAGGCGACCTGGACGACATCTTCCGGGCGTGCCGCGAGGACGGCAAGCCCAGCCCGCAAGCCATAGACGATCTCCTGCTCGTTTCGGCCGCTCGGCGAAGGGGCTCGTTGCCCATCCTCGAAGAACTCCGACAACTCCGCGGACCCGGAGGAGCGCTCCGGGCCTCCGCGAAGACCTCGCCCATCCGTGCGCGATGCGCGGAGGCCGCCGCCTCGATCGAAGCCACCTCGGGCACCTCCCGCGGCGAAGGCGTTGCCCCGCCCGCTTCGTGCATCCGGGGAAGCCGGTCCGCGGGTCGGGCCAGTCCGTACACCGATGGGAGGCGCGCCCTTGCCGGGCTCGCCCCGTGTCTCCGGTGACGCAGATCCCCTGCCGTGGGTGCCGCGTCGCTCGCCGAACGTCGCTTCTCCGCCTGGGCCTCGTGGATCGTCCCGTCGCTCGCCGCGTCGCTTCACGCCCCGGGATTACACCGAATCCCGGACAATGGGGGGCAATTCGGCCGTTCCACCCGCAAGGTCGCGCCCATGCTGGGCGCACCAAGCAAAAGCCCCGGCACCAACGGCACCGGGGCTTTCGCGTTCACGGCTCGTGGCGGTCCGCGATCCGGGTCACTTCTTGAGGCAGATGCCGACGTCGAGTTTGTCCAACTTCGAGCAGGTGCCACCGCCGCAGTCACCGTCGTCGCAGCAGTACTTCGCGCAGCCGCCGTCCTCGCCACAGGTGTGACCACCCTCGCACCACGGACCGTTCGCGGCGTCGCACTCCTCGCAGAGCTTCTGGTCGTTGGGCGCCGGATAGCAGACGAAGCCGTCCTGGCCGAAATCGCACGCTTCACCCGCGCCGGAGTTGCACGGCTCGTTCGTGACCGGGTTGCACTGCTGGGGAAGGCACTCGGCGCCGCACTTGCACTCGGTGCAGTGGAAGAGCTTCTCGGTGGCCGCCGTGATCTCCATCGTCCCGCAGATCTTCGCGTCGGTCTCCTCACGGAAGAAGCACTTCACGCAATTCGGAATGGCGTCGCAAGCCGCGAGCGAGTCGCAGCAATCGCCCTTCACGCACGCGGTGCAGTCGTCCTCCATCTTGATCGCGACCTTGCTGCAATCGGCGGGGGCACCGCCGCCTGCGCCACCATTGAGGTCCGAGCAGTCGGGTGCCTTGGGCTTGAAACAGCTCCCTTTGGACGGCGACTTCGCGGGCGCATCGCACGCCGCATCGAAGTTCATCGAGCCGGAGCCGGTGCTCGCGACGGAGCTCGTCGGGCCGACTGCCGCCGACGAGGACGACACCTGGCCGACACCGGTCGACGCCGCAGCGCCGCCCGCACCACCGGAACCCGACGTCGTCTCCACGACACACGCCGCCGGGAGAAGGGCGTAAAGCCCGAGGCTGCCAGCCACCATCATCCACGTTGCACGCTTCATCTCGAACGCTCCTTCGTCGTAAGCCAAACGGCACGCGGGACAGCAGCCTCTCGGCCAGATTCGGACACGAACGCGAGGGTGCCGAAAGTCTCTCGTATCCTCAAGCCGTTACCGCTCGCTCGAGCCCGAATCCGACGTCCGGCAAGACGACGCGCAGGAGCGTGGTGCACGAGGAGGGAGTCGAACCCTCACACCTTGCGGCGCCGGAACCTAAACCCGGTGCGTCTGCCATTCCGCCACTCGTGCCGACGGCGACCGTGGTCACCGCGAGGGCTCGTCTACCGCGGACCCGACTCGCGCGCCACCGTCACGGCAGGCTCGCGAGCACGCTGCTGAAGTCGCCGACCGCGAGCGCCCGCGTCGCGTTCGTCGCGCAGTGCACGTTCCCGAGGTTGTTCTGGTACACGGCGTCGTCGATCCACTGCACGGCGAGGCCGACGCTCGCGAGCCGGTCCGCGGTGACCTTTCGTTCGGCGTCGAAGATGTTCGTCTCGCCCGCAGCGAAGTACCCGCCGCCGAGGAAGACGCCGTTCACCGGGTTCGACCAATCGCTGTGGCCGCTCGTGTAAAAGAGCGGCAGCTCGACGACGTCGGCCTTCGTCAGCCCGAGCGCCTTGAGGACCCCCTCGGTGGTGACGGTCTTGCCGGCGACCGTGTAGGTGCCGCCGTCGAGCGTGGCGTCGATCTTCGCTTGGACACCCTTGTTGTAGGGGCCGTAATAGCTCGGGTAGAGCTTGCCCGCCTCGCGCGGACTGACGACGAGGACCCGCGGTTTTTGCTGAGAATCGATGACGAACGTGAAGATCTCGTCGACGTGCTTGATGGTCAGCCAGCTCGTGTCGACCCAGAACGGCGACTGAAGCTCCTGCGCCTCGAAGAACGCCACCACGTCGGGATGCAGCATCATCCCCGTCGTCGTGTTGTGGCCGTAGTAGATACGCCCGAGAGGCCAGCCGGGGACGGGCGGGCTGGCCTCGAGGTTGCCGTACCAGTCGACCCAGGCATCGCCCCCGCTCGTCGTTCGCGGTGCACCGACGACGAGGTAGCCCATGTCGGCGCCGAGCAGCGTGGCCGCGTAGCTGTCGTGCCCGCGATTGGCGCGGAGCGCGACGTACATCGGAGCCTTGCCTGGCAGCTGCGAGTAGCCGATCTCCAGCGTGTCCTGCATCCACATCTCTTGCCACTTCGCGGTGGCGTAAGGCGCAAGCAGCTTGGTCCCGGCCTTCGTCGCCGCGGCGCCGAGATCCGCGAGGAACGACGCGTTCGCGTAAGCCCCCTTCGCGACGTGGACGGCGAGGGGTGCGGTGGAGCTCGGCAGGAGCAGCATCGGCGCGACCCGGAGGGCGACCTCGTCGCTCGCGACCGTGACCGAGTCTCCGTCGACCGCCCGCACGACGAGACGAACCTGACCGTTCCAGTCGGGCCCCGCGAACCGCTTCGACTCGATGGCGAGCTCGAGCACGGACGCCGGTACGAGCGACTCGGGGAGGTCGACGAGCGCTCCGGCCTCGACCTGAAAGAGGTGGGCGTGCGCCGCCCCGGCGACGACCTCGACGAGCACGCGCGAGGCCTTCGCGAGGACCTCGGAGCCAAGCTCGACCCGCAGCATCGCGAGATCCGCGACGTCCTTGCCGGTCGACTTCGAGTCCATGGCGTCGGCCTTCCCATCCGCGTCGTCGTCGTCGATGTTCGCGAGGAGGAAGGCGCCGCGCGTCCACGTGAACGTGCTCCGCCCGTCGAGATCGTCCGCGTCGACATCCCCGTCGCGGTCGGTGTCGGCTGAGACGAGCAGCTTGGTCGGAAGGACATCGAACGCGCCGACGCCGGACCCGCCGCCCGCGCCGCCTGAGCCCGCGGTCGCGGTCGTCGCGGCCTCGCCGCCTGCACCGGTCGACACCGCATCGACGCTCGTCACGACTGCTCCGGACGCGCTGACGCCACCCCCTGCCCCGGCGTCGGTCGCCTTCGGGCCCTCGCCCCCGCAGCCCAGCGTCAGCAGCAGCAAGCCCGCGATGCCTGCAAACCCTCGTCGCTCGGTCCCTTCCCGCATGAGCCCTCCCACATACGCATCGGTATGCGCAACCCGACCGACCGTCAACCTTTCGAACGGACCTCGTGCGAAGCCCATGCCGACGGCAGCGATTCCGCCCCCGCGTCCGGCACCCCACGCGAGCCCTCGGAACCGGCGACCGCCGACCAAAGTGCCGGGATGACGCTGGTGCGAGGCGCCTTCGATTGTGCGAACATGCGCGGCATGAATTCACGGCAGCGTCGGCTCGCATCGCTGGTCTCCATCGCGCTCCTCGTGGGGCTCGCTCACGCCTCCGCCTGCGCGACGGGGACGGACGACGAGACGGCGGCGGGCAGCGGCGGCGGCGCCTCCACGGCGGTGGGGTCGGGAGGCGAAGGCGGCAGCGGTGGCACCGAGCCCGTCCTGCCGTGCGGCATCGACTGCACGACCATCAAGACCGATGGCTGTCACGACGCCGTGTGCAACGAGGCCACCGGCATCTGCGAGGTCGTCGATGCCAAGAATGGCACGTTCTGCGAGGACGGACTGTTCTGCACCGCATTCGATTACTGCCAGAAGGGCGTCTGCGTCGGCGGCCCGACCAACGATTGCGGCGTGACCGCCGAGACGTGCCAGCGGGTCGTGTGCGACGAGGCGAAGAAAGAATGCTTGCCCGAGCTCTTGGAAGACGGGGAGGCGTGCACCGATCCCGAGAACCTCTGCACGGTGAACGGCAAGTGCGACAACGGCGTGTGCGTCGGCAAAGTCAACGATTGCTACTTCGCGCCCGTCCCGAACGAGTGTCACCTCGCGGTGTGCAACCCCAAGACGGGGACGTGCGACCCCGTCCCCGGCAACGATGGCGCGAGCTGCACGGACAGCGCGGATCTCTGCTCGGCGGGCAAGACCTGCAGCGCGGGGATGTGCCTCGGGGGTGAGCCGAAGGACTGCAGCAAGCTGTCGTCCGGCTGCTCGCTCGGCGTGTGCGACACCAAATCCGGGCAGTGCACGAAGGATGCGCTTTCGGACAAGGAGGCCTGCAACGACCTCGACGCGTGCACGACGGGCGAGACCTGCAGCCTCGGCCAGAACAGCTGCGGCGGCGCGACCGCCGTCTCGATGTGCAAGGATGACGACGGCTGCTGCCCTGCCGCCTGCACCGATGCCAACGACTCGGACTGCAGCGTGGTCCTCGCCACCGGCACCGACCAGAGCTGCGTCGTCCGTGCCGTCGGCTCGATCCGCTGCTGGGGGACGAACTCCTACGGCCAGCTCGGCAACGGCACGAAGACGACGAGCTACATTCCGGTGGTCGCGCTGGCGAAGGACGCCGTGTCGCTTGGCGTCGGCAACGGCCACGCCTGCGCTGCGCATGCAGACGGGACGGTGAGCTGCTGGGGCTACAATTCCTACGGCCAGCTCGGCGACGGGACGAAGACCCAGAGCGTGACGCCCGTCAAGGTCGCAGGAATCACGAACGCGGCCCAGGTCGTCGCCGGAGACTACTTCACCTGCGCGCGGCTCACGACGGGCGCGGTCAAGTGCTGGGGTGACAACACGGATGGCCAGCTCGGCGATGGCACGAAGGTGCAGAGCGGCACGCCCGTGAGCCCGCTCTCGCTCGCCGCGGTCTCGAGCCTGGCTGCTGGCTATCGCCACGTCTGCGCGCTGCTCTCGAATGGCGACGTCCGCTGCTGGGGCGACAACGCCTACGGCCAGGCGGGCGACGGAACCACGGTTGACAAGACGAGCCCTGGCACGAGCGCGGTGGTGTCCAACGCTGCGGCCATCGCGGTGAGCTACAGCTCGAGTTGCGCCTTGCTCAACAAGGGGACGGTGAGTTGCTGGGGGCGAAACAACTTCGGCCAGCTCGGCACCGGGAACCAAGTCGATAGCTCCACGCCCATCGCGGTGACGGGCATCACGAGCGCGGCAGCGATCGGCGCGGGGAACAACCACGTGTGCGTCGGACTCAACGACGGCACGGCCCGCTGCTGGGGTTACAACTTCTACGGACAGCTCGGGAACGGCACGAAGACGAACAGCTCGACGCCGGTCGTCGTCACCGGCGTGACGAACGTCCGCGCGCTCGACGGCGGGACGAGCCACACGTGTGCCCTCTCGCGCGGGAACCTGCGCTGCTGGGGACGCAACTTCTTCGGGCAGCTCGGGATCGGCACGAACGCCGATGAACCGACGCCCGTGCTCGTCTCCGGTTGGTGAGCCGACTGCGGGCCACCGTCGGCGCTCACGCTCGAGCGGCGACTGCGTGACCTTGCAGGTGTCGAGGTGCTCTCGTTCGAAGCGGGCGCTCGCGTGCGGCGCAGGGGATGCCGCCAGGGCGCTCAGGTCTTGCGGCGACTCCCCGCAGGCTTCGGAACGGCTGCGGGTGGCGTCGCTTCACCACGAGCGCGGACGCGGGTCTTCTTCGGCAGCACCTCCACCTTCTCGGCGCGCCCCTTGGAAGCCGACTTGCCGTGGCCGTTCTGCGGCTTCGACGCTCCATTCGTGCGCTTCGCGCCCTTCGCCGGTTTCCTGGGCTGGTCCTCTCGCCGACGGCGCTGCGGCAAACGCCGCGGTGGCAAGAGCTCAGGTTCTCCCGGGATGCGCTTGGCGAGGAAGATCGATGCGTCGAGCTTGTAGAACTGCCGCTTGCGATAAAACGACAGCGCGCCTTCGTTGTTCTCCGCGACCTCGAGGACGAGGTGGGTGCAACCCCGAACGCGGGCGAGGTGCATGAGCTGCTCGATCATGAAGGAGCCGACGCCGCGCCCCTGATAGTCGGGGTGCGACGCGAGCTCCTCGATGAACATCGGCCGCATGTCGCGGTTGTCGAAGTAGCGAGGGTTGATCCAGTTGTCGTCGCCGAGGACCTCGAACGAGCACTCGGCATAGCCGACGATGTCGCTGCCCACCTCGAAGAGGAGCTGCTCGACGCCCTCTTCGTCATATTGCTCCTCGAAGCGGGCCTTGCTGCGAGGGCGCTGGTACTCGACGGTCTGAGCGTGCACGTCGCGGAACACGCGCTTCAGGAACTCCCATGCGCGGTTGATGTCCCGCCGGTGCATGCGGCGCACCTTGAGCTCGGGAGCGCTCTCGTTCGGGGGCGTCGGCTCGGCCATGATGCTCGCGGCGTATCGTAGTGGTGGAAGGCGACGCGGCAAGGAAGAACGGCTCGCTCCAGGCGATCCGCGGGTCGAGGTCGAAACCCGGCCCTCAGGATGCCGCCGAGGCCTGCCCCGTGACGCGAACGAAGTCGAGGATCGCCTTGCGGCACTCGTTCTGGAGGTCGACGAACTGGAGACCAATCGCGAACTCACCCGAGCGCGCCGCCCGCGACCAGCGCACCGTCGCGCCGACGTCGACCGGTCGCGCGCTTCCCGGCAACGCGAAGCGCACCTTCACGCGCGTCTGGGCATCGACCGGGACATCGCTTCGGACCAGCATGCCGCCGAGCGAGATGTCCTCGCTCTTGCCCACGAGCACGGCGCCACCGTGAACCACCTCGGCAACGGTGACGTAGGGCACGCGCTCGAAGAGGCGTTGAACGCGCGGGTCGGAGCCCCGCGACTCGGGGTTGCGACTCACTCGGTCGAGCTCGCCCAACATCGCCGGGGTGGCCTCGCCGAGGAGGCAAGTCGAACCGTGAGGGTTTTCGACGAGCGAGGCGAGCGTCCGGCCCATCGCCTGCGCCGACATGAACCGCCGGTCCGCGTTGATGGCGAGCGCCCCCTGTAGCGCATCATCGAGGTCGTCGCTCGCATCGGGTCGCGTCTCGGAGATCCGCGGCGCATGCTCCGCCGTAGCGAGCTTGGCGACCACCTGCCCAACCATTCCGGAAAACGGGACGTCCCCGGTGAGGCATTCGTAGAGCGTGACGCCAGCCGCGTACACGTCGACGCGGTGGTCGACGGTCCCCTCCCCGAGCAGCTGCTCGGGCGCCATGTACTCGGGCGTGCCGAACGCCTCGTCGTTCGGGTCGCCACCAATTCCACCCGCACCGAGCGCAGCGATCCCGAAGTCGAAGAGCTTCACCACCTCGCGGCCACCCTCGAGCGCGATGAACACGTTGCTGGGCTTGAGGTCCCGATGAACGATTCGCCGCTCGTGCACGACCGCGAGGGCCTCGCAAATCTGGATGCCGATCAGGATGGCATCGCGCAGCGGCAGCCTCCGACGCGCGGCGACGATGCCGTCGAGCGTCCGCCCGACGAGCATTTCGAGTGCGAGGTAGGGGCCGTTCGTCGCGCAGACACCGACGTCGAGCAGCTCCACGATCCCGGGATGTCGGACGGCAGCGATCGCCTGCGCTTCGACGAGGAGCTGCTCCTCGATGACCTTCACGAACCGCGACCGGCGATGGACGACCTTCAGCGCGACGACGCGCCCTGACTCGCGCTGCTCTGCCTCGAATACGGCGCCCATCCCGCCTCGCGCGATTTGGCGGCGCAAGACGTAGCGCTGATCGATGACATCACCGACGATGGGCTCCTTGACCACAGCTGCGGGAGCCTATCAGCCCTTACACGAGTTCGTCGACGGGCCCCGCACCATCACGGACGACGCGGACGTTCCCGCCGCTCAGGTCCACGACGGTCGTCGGCACCGACCCACACACGTCGGCCTCGAGGACGACCTCGAGGCCGGGGAACGTCTCCTCGATCGTCCATGGATCGATCAACGGCTCGTCGTCGCGGCCCGCCGTGGTGGACACGAGTGGCCGCCCGAGGGCCTCGACGATGGCTCGGGGGACGGGGTGATCGGGCACGCGGATCCCGACGGTCTTCTGCTTCGTCGTGAGCATCTTCGGGACCTCGCGCGTCGCGTCGAGGATGAAGCAGTAGGGGCCCGGCAAGAAGCGCTTCAGCAAGCGATACTCCGGGTTCTCAACGATCGCGTAGGTCGCAAGGTCGGAGAGGTCCTTGCAGATCAGCGCGAGCGGCTTGGTCCGAGGCATCCCCTTCAGCTGGTAGAGCCGGTCGATCGCCTGCTTGTTCAACGGATCGCAACCGAGGCCGTACACCGTATCGGTCGGGTAGGCGATGAGGCCCCCCTTCTCGAGCACCTCCACCACGCGCTGGATCTTGCGGGGCTCGGGGTGCTTCGGATTGATCGAGAGCAGCATGGCAGTCTGGCGTCACGCCGGCGTGTCAAGACGAAGCCCCGACGCCTGTCGAAGGGCTGGGGCTTCGGTCGTTCCGCGAGGCGGCGAGCGCGGGCGGGGTCAGCCCTTCAGGGCCTCGGAGCCGCCGATGATCTCCATCAATTCCTTCGTGATCGCTGCCTGACGCGCCCGGTTGTACTGAAGCGTCAGTCGCGCGATCATGTCGGAAGCGTTGCTCGTGGCCGAATCCATCGCCGTCATGCGCGCTCCGAGCTCGCTCGCGATCGACTCGAGCATGGCGCGCAGCACCGAGGTCTGGACGTACATCGGCACGAGCTGCTCGAGCAGCGCGCCCTCGCCAGGCTCGAACTCGAACTTCACCTCGGCGACGACCTCGACGTCCTCGCTCGCGACCTTCCCTTCCTCGGCCGGGGTCTCGACCGGCAAGAGCCGCTCGCAGGTGATCTTCTGGGAAATCGCGCTTTTGAACTCGTTGTAGACGACGTAGACCGCGTCCGCGCGGTCGGTCTGACGCAGGAACGGCGCGAGGATCGTCCTCGCGAGCTTGCGCGCGCCCTGGATCGAGACGTCATCCCACACGCCCTCGATGTACTCCATCGGAGCCTGACGACGACGAAAGTAGTCACGCCCCTTGCGACCGACCACGACGAGCTGGACGATCTGACCCCGCTCGATGCGACGACGCCACTCGAGCTCTGCGAGCTTGCAGATGCTCGCGTTGAAGCTACCGCAGAGCCCGCGGTCGCTCGTCATGACCACCAGGACGACGCGGCGCTCGGGTGTCTCCTCGAGGAGCGGATGCGCCGGGAGCACCGAGCGGCGGTCGGCGAACTCGAAACCTGGCTCGCTCCCCTCCTCGCTGGTCCCCTCGACCTCCGGACTCTCGGGAGCTTCCTTCCGCATCGAAGCGGTGAGCGCCGAGCGGCCCTCGGCGGTGACCTCGACGAGCACCTCCCGCGTCTTCAACGCGTAAGGCCGCAGCTCGGTGATGCGCTGCTGCGCGCGGTTCAAGCGCGCACCCGCGACCATCTTCATGGCGCGCGTGATCTTCTGCGTCGACTTGACGCTCGAGATCCGCTTTCGAATGCTCTTCAGCGAGGGCATCGGCTCACGCCTTCTTGCTCGGGTCGATGACGAACACGCCGGCGAACGCCTTCAGCGCCGCGTCGAGCTCGCCCGTGATCTCGTCGGTGAGCTCCTTCTTCTTCACGATCTTCGGCAGCAGATCCGGGTACTTCGTATCGACGAAGTCGTTGAGCTCATGCTCGTAGCGCGCGAGGACCTCGACCGGCAGCTCGTCCACGTGGCCCTTCGTCGCCGAGTAGATGATGAGGATCTGGCGCTCGACCGACTGCGGGACGTACTGCCCCTGCTTCAGGATCTCGACGAGGCGCTTGCCACGCTCGAGCTGGGCGCGCGTCTTGGCATCGAGGTCCGAAGCGAACTGCGCGAACGCAGCCATCTCGCGGTACTGGGCAAGGTCGAGACGCAGCGTACCGGCGATCTTCTTCATCGCCTTGATCTGCGCGTTGCCACCGACGCGGCTGACCGAGATGCCGACGTTGATGGCGGGACGAACGCCCGAGTAGAAGAGGTCCGACTCGAGGAAGATCTGGCCGTCCGTGATCGAAATCACGTTGGTGGGAATGTACGCGGAGACGTCACCGGCCTGCGTCTCGATGATCGGCAGCGCGGTGAGCGAGCCGCCCGAGAATGGGTCCTTGACGATCGCGTAGTCGCTCGCGGTGAGCTTGTCCTTGAGCTGCTGCTCGACCTTCTTCTTGTCGGCGCCACCCTTCTCCCACTTCTCGAAGAGGTCCTTGTCGACCTGGGCGAAGGCCGCGGCCTCGACGGACTCGTGGCCCTGCTTGCCAACGTGGACCTTGCCGTCGACGCCGACGAAGTTCGGGTCGCCCGCCGGGACTTCGGTGCCCTTCTTCACGAGGAAGAGTCGATCGGCCATCTTCGCGGCGCGCTCCAGCAAGCGCGAGTGAACGTAGAAGACGTCGCCGGGGTAGGCCTCGCGTCCGGGCGGACGGCGGAGGAGCAAGGAGAGCTGGCGGTAGGCAACGGCCTGCTTCGAAAGGTCGTCGTAGATGCAGAGCGCATGACGACCGGTGTCGCGGAAGAACTCGCCGATCGTGACGCCGGTGTACGGCGCGATGAACTGCAGCGGAGCCTGGTCGCTCGCCGTCGCGGTGACGACGACGGTGTACGCCATCGCGCCGTGCTGCTCGAGCTTGTCGACGACCTGACGGACCGTCGACTGCTTCTGCCCGATCGCCACGTAGACGCAGAAGACGCCCTTGCCCTTCTGGTTGATGATGGTGTCGACCGCGATCGCCGTCTTGCCCGTCTGACGGTCGCCGATGATGAGCTCGCGCTGGCCGCGACCGACCGGGATCATCGAGTCGATCGCCTTGATGCCGGTCTGCATTGGCTCGGTGACGGGCTGGCGGGCGATGATGCCCGGCGCCTTGAGCTCGACGCGGCGACGCTCTTGCGACTCGATTGGCCCCTTGCCATCGATCGGCTGGCCGAGCGAGTTGACGACGCGTCCGAGGATCGCGTCGCCGACGGGAACGTCCATGATGCGGCCCGTGCGCTTGACCTTCGAACCTTCGCGGACGACGGCGGTCTCACCGAAGAGCGCGCAGCCGACGTTGTCCTGCTCGAGGTTCAGCACCATCCCGTAGATCGAGCCGTGGTCGGAGGCGCCATCCGGCTGGAACTCGACGAGCTCGCCGGCCATCGCCTTGCCGAGGCCGTGAACGCGGGCGATGCCGTCACCGACCGTGAGCACGGTCCCGGTCTCCGCGACGCTGGGGGCTCCCTCGATCGCCTGGATCTGCCGCTTGATGATCTGCGAGATCTCTTCCGCTCGGAGCTGCATGACTTTCAATTCCTCGTAGTGGTATTCGGGCTGGAACGCGGCGAGGCCGCGGTGAATTCGGACGTTGGTTGCCGGCCATGGCGCCGGCGAGTCATCAGGTGTGGCGCAAGGACTCCGCGAGGCGATCGAGTCGACCGCGGACGGTGCCGTCGATCACCCGGTCACCGATCTGCGCAACCACACCGGCGATCAGGGACGGATCTTCCTCGGTCGTGATCACGACCTTCTTGCCGGTGACCTGGGCGATGCGGTCGGCGAGCCGCGTGACGTAGGCAGGAGCGAGCTTCTTCGCGCTGCGCACGGTGGCTCGAACCACACCCGCGTGCTCATCGCCCATCTCGGACAGCAGCGCCGCGACATCGGGGAGCAGCGAGAGACGCTGGCGGTCGGCGAGGAGCGCGACGGTGTTGATCGCCGCCTCCGAGGCTCCGAACGCCTTGCCGAGCTCGCTGAGCACCGCACGCCGTGCCGCGTCGCTGATGTTCGGGAGTCGGTCGATCTCGCGGAGCTCGGCGCTCGAGGCGTAAGCTTCCGCGAGCCGGGTCATGTCCGTGACGAGTGACTCGAGGGTGTTCGTGTCGCGGCCGAGCTCGAACACGGCCCGCGCGTAACGGCGCGCAATCGCCTGACTCATGATGATGCTCCGGTGACGGTGCCCTCGCGCCCCTTCGACGCCAGCGCATCGCCGAGCTGATCGAGGAATTCTTCGCAAAGGCGGGCGTGATCGGCGTCCTCGACGGTCTTGCCGAGGAGCGACTCCGCCGACCCGACCGCCGCGTCGAGCGCGTCCCGGGACAGCTTGTCGCGGGTGGCCTTACCCTCCTGCTCGATCCGAACCGTCGCGTCGGCGAGCATGCGCTCGCGGGCCTGAGCGAGGTCCTCCCGCAAGCGCTTCTCCTCGAACGCCGCGTCCTCCGCATACTGCTTTCGGAGCGCGTCGAGCTTGGTGTCGAGGTTGTCGAGCTCGCCCTGGTACTGGTCGAGCCGCGTGGCCGCGGTCTCCTTCATCTCGCGAGCGCGGTCGATCTCGGACATGATCGTGTCGCGGCGCTTCTTCAACGTCTCCGCGACCGGCTTGGCGCCGAAGCGGGTGATGATGAACATCAAGGCCGCGAAGTTGATGAGGTTCGCGAGGAGCGGGATCGGCGTGTTCCGCGGATCGCACTCGTCGTCGTGGTTCTCGTAGCGGTACGGGTAGGGCGTCAGCCGCCACTTCCACCAGTCGGCGCTGCCGAAGCGCTCGGCGAACCAGCCGGTCTCCGCGTCGTTGCGACGGGGCGGCGCGACCACGGCCTTCTCGTTGTTCACGCCGAGCCAGCCGTGAAACAGGTTCACGTTCTTCGGCGGGTCGTCGGGGCCCTGGCCGATGCAGTAGCCATGCTCATCCTTCGGGAATTTTCGAGCGGCCGCCTTCAAGCCTTCCGGTTCGAGCGCGGGAGCAGCTCCGCGATCACGCTTCATCTGCTCCAGCATTTGCCGTAGATTCTGCTGCTGATCGTGGCCCGGGCGCATCGGCGGTTGCGGCTGCGGGGACGGGCCACCGACCGGAGGATGCCAGCTGGGCAAGCCTGCGTTCGGGGATGCTCCTGCGTTCGGGGACGCCGAGCCTTCAGGCTTTGGCGCCGACGCCGCGGGAGGGGCCGCGGGGGCAGCCGTCGGGGATGCCGTGGAAGCCGGGGTTGCGGCCGGCTTTTTCTTCGCGGCGACAGCCGGCTTCTTGGGAGCGGCCTCCTCATCGTACTGGGCTGCGGCGACGCTCGTCAGTCCGAAGGTCACGAGCAGCCCGCCGAGGGCCGCCATCCGCTTTGCGAACTTCGCGCGGTTCATGGTCGCACCTCACGTCCGAGGACCCGTGATGCAATCTCGGCGGCGAGCGAGGCGCGCTGGCCTTCGAGATCCTTCCGGATCGTCGCGGCCTCGGCTTCCACCTTCCCGATTCCCGTCGTCAGGGATTCCGCAGCCGCGTTGCGCGCAGAGCCGAGCAAATCGCCCTCGATTTGCTTCAGCTTCGCGACCGCGCGGGCGCGATCGGCGGCAGCCTCACGGCGCACGTCGTCGAGGCGAGCGTCCACCTTGTTCTTGAGCTCGATGGCCCGCTCGTCGAGGTCGCGCGCATCGTCGATCGCCCCCGCCGTGCGGCGCTCACGCTCCTCGAAGACCTTGATCAGCGGGTCGAAGATGAGGTCCTTCATCAAGACGACGAACGCCGTAAAGAGGATGAACTGGGCGACTGCCGTCACGTTCAGATCAAGCTGGATCGCGCCAGAAGCAAACATCGGCAGGGTGTGCATGGCAGAAACTCAAGCCTCCCGGGCGGCGGATGAAGTCCACCTGGCCGAGCACGCGAGCGCGCACGTACCATGCCCGTTACCCGAGGGGAAGTGCCTGTTAGTATGTGCAGTCTCCCTGCGTGGCCCCGGAAGCTCGTCGCGCGGGCACCCGAGCTCAGCCGAATAGTCGCTCCAGCTCCTCGCGAAACCGGATCAGGGGAGCCACGAGCTGCTCGGTCGGCACGGAAGACTCGGGGCGAGGGCGGCTGAGCTCGTCGCGAAGCTCGGCGAGAGCCCGCGGGTTGCGGAACCAGTCCTCGTCGTGCGTCGCGACCAGCTCGAAGCGCCGACCGATTGCGGCGAGGCTGCCCGCGAGGGCAGCACCATCCCCTGGCCGAAGAGAAGGCATGACGCCGATCAAGACCCCGGGGGCACCGCGACCGAGGACGCGCTCGGCGAGGTCACGGTAGCGCTCCCGTCCACGCGCCACCCCACCGCGAAGTGCGGCGAGCACGAGGACGCGCAAGGCGTCGATCCGGAGCGAGGTGACGAACGCGGCGAGCACGTGGCGGCGGTGGTCGCGCGTCGGGCCCTTGCCTTGACGCAGAACACGGGCGGCAAAGCTCTCCTCCGCGACGATTGAAGCGAAGAGGGCGCGCACCGCATGCTTGCGGAGTCCGCCGGGATGTTGATGGAGCGCAATCGGTACGGTTGCGGGCCGTGCCGCTTCGAGGACCCGCATCCCGAACGCGCCG
>Ga0194129_10003806_pt1 | contig 20695 bp, 18 predicted proteins | sample TA2KigCa35mmetaG_FD_150862 | JGI IMG/M metagenome (GOLD analysis project Ga0194129, IMG submission 150862) | Freshwater microbial communities from Lake Tanganyika, Tanzania - TA2015038 Kigoma Deep Cast 35m | ecosystem: Environmental > Aquatic > Freshwater > Lake | place: Tanzania: Lake...
GGAGGGGGTCCAAAACTGGGGTCGGGAAATGGTACGTTTTTATGCGTCGGCTGGACCGGGTACATGCAGTACACGACGAATCGGTTGTTTGGAACAGTTGGCGTCAACCAGTTGACGCCGTGGATGGTCGTTCAGCAGCCAGCACAGTGGGTGACGCCGGGACGAGCTCTGCGGCAAGCGAACCGGAACTGACTCATCGTCAAAAAAGATTGAAAAGAGCCGAGGTTTCAAAACAAAAATTTCGATCCTGGGCTCCATCCGAACAGTTGGTTGCACTGATCGAGCTCCAATGCTGAGGAGTTGCAAGTTGACCGTATTCAGCACATGCTGCAAGGTACATAGAGGTCCATTCCCCTTTTCCTTTCATTCAGTCCCCTTTCTCTCTCACCTTCCTCCTACCAGTTGACGTGGACTAGAGTGGGATTGACTATGTCTATGTCGAAGGCGTCTCAATTCTGACGCATACATCAGTTTTTCAGAGGCCACCTGGTTGCGTAGCTTGCCCCATGTGTCGGGGCCATGGCAATTCACCTCGATGATGAAGACAGCCTCGATGATGAAGACGTCGGACCCATTGTATCCTACGCCTATGATCAGGACGTCGAACTTGCACTGCCGGACCGTCTGCATATTGTATATTTGATGGACGCCCTCGATCCGCGGACGGTTCAGTTGCCGACACAGCCGCCTCCGCTTTATTTCACTGCAACGATCGAACATCTAGTGTCGACGGAGCGGCGCATGTTGTTCGTGCTGTTCGGGATGTGGAGAGCGTTGAGGACGGTTCTTCGATTCCGGGTTGTTTGCCGCTGGACTTTCCATCAAACCCGCTACTATTGGCGATCCTTCATACGCATGTACTACGAGAACCGGAGCCGTTCGTTGATGGATGGTTTGCCCCGATCTGTGGTTGGTGGCGAGCAGATTTAGCCAGTCATCTGGATGTGCCGTGACTCCTTCCATCTGCGTTCGTGCAAAGAGGTGCCCATGGTGTGGACATGTGGTCAGCGATGAAGAAGCATGTCTGTTTGTGAGTGTCAGAGAATTACTGTAGGAATGTTTTCCGACATGTAACCTGGAAATGTCATATTCCGATTCGATTCCTAATGGTCATTCGGAACTGTTGTCGTGGACGTCATGAGTGCACAGAAAGGAAGAGGAAGATAGAAATATATATATTTGTATCTGGAAGACGCCAGGTACCAAACATGCCGGGTGCGACAGGATCGCGCCGCCCCAAGGCCTCGGAAATAGCCGAGGTGTTCCACAGTCCTTGCCCATCCCACCTTTCGGTTCCGCCACAATGACCTCGGTCTAAATGAACTCCAGGAAAATGATGCAGGTGAAGCGGATGGTCCACCGACCTGCCGGCATGGCATTTGGATTGGACGGAGAGCATCCATGGAAGGAGAACACCACTTCATTCCACTCTCCGCATTGCGTTCGAATGGATTTGATCATGGGCCCGGCTTAACTGAGACATATTGGATCGGTATACACCGTCCACCACACCGTCCCCAACACACACCTGCATTTTGCAAGACCAACGCATTGCTGCATTCGTGAATTGATATGTCATGGGTTAATGTGTGGGACCAAAATCAATCAGGCAATAATGGTACGCACGAGCCCATCGCCGTGTGCTAATTTATATAGAATTGCGCTTGGTTTGTTACTATTGCACCACATTCAATCAAGAAATTAATCAATACACGAGCCCATCGCCGTGCATAATTATATATAGTGTATGATTCATTCAATCATTAATGGTCACCACGAGCCCACCGCCGTGTGTGTTATTGTTTGTATCATATGTGTACATTCCGAAAGGTTCACACGTCATCACATGACTGCCGCTGACACTGCAAAGACAAAGGATGCAAGAAAGAGGAGACGTTGTGCAATGATTCTCTCATTCATTGTCCACATACATGTTTGTAAAGTGCACTGGTGCTCAAGATATCATGCGGAAAAGTCTTTCCATCGATGCAGAAACAAGATCGTACTCTTTGCATTGTTGGTAGGTCGAAGGAAAATGCGACTTGAAGGGCTCATTGCTCAAACAAAACGTGAAATGTGCACAGCATGAGCTCACCACCTTGCTGGTGAAGAACAACATCGGTTGTGGTGTTCTGAAAAAAGTTACAAATAGCATGCCAAATTCCTTGCATTGCCACCATTGACATGCCAGGCTTGAAGTGTGATTGCATTCCTAGAGAATTTCAGACAAATGATCCTTCTTCGTCAGGTGGGAAAGGTGTCAGATGAGTTCACGTGAGCAAGTGTTCTGGTTTCGCCGTAAGTCATGTGTTTTGAATTTTTGCGCACTGCATGTACCCGGTCCGGCCGTCGTATGTTTCCGGACTAAAATCGGTTCACAGAATGGAACCACTTTTTGAACCGAAAGTGGCCCCGTATCAACCACCAAAATGTACCGCAACCGCGAACCACTAGGTCGAATTGTAACGTCATCGTGCTCATATTCGTGTGTTTGGATCAATGTTTTCCCACCCATGGGTATTGCATTGCGTTATCATGAACTTTATCGGAGATGAATTTAAATTTTTGGCTGGTTGCGTCCAGCAAACTTTTTTGAACAGAGTTGATTTTGGCACCGTTGCAATTCGAACGTGCGTGCTGACTGAGGCTTATTCTTACGTGGAATCGCAAATGCAGGCAACATATCTTTGAAATTTTAGTAGAAGAACTTTCGATAACATATGATTATCAGCAATAATTGAAGATGTACTGGAAATTCAAGAAGTTGTTTAAGTTGTAACTGTACATCATCTCTCGTTTGCTTCACATTGCAAGATAATATTGATTCAAATACGTCGTGCTCTTGACAGGTTCCTGTCAGAGGCTTGCAGCATGTTGTTGACTTTTAAAAGTTCATGATCTTTGAACAGCATTAACAGATGCAACAAAGCACATTTACACGAAACCGCACAGATACAGCATGCATGATACGTGCCACATCGAAAGGATCATTTTGGTCCACGCTCACAATAACACTATCCAGATCACTTGAACGTGCCACCCACGTCATCGTGTGATCCACCTACATCAATTTGCATCGACCACCCACCGCATGCATCACATGTCAGCAACAGCAACAACACTCACGTGCCATACAGATTGCCATAAACAACAATTATAAATTTTCTCTTTGGAGCGAAACGCATGGAGCATTTTCGCATCGAATTGCACTGGGCCACTCACAGTATTGTTCCACATCACAACAGCATCCACACCATCCCCAAACCAACATATGTGAACATCAGTAGCAGACTGAGATCGTCCGGGATGGCATATTGTTTCGACGGAGGAGCTTTCGTTGGCATTGTCCTCAGAACATGTTTTTAGAATGACATTATGTGTATGCTTGAGGACACGATAGGGGGTCCCACATGTGAAGCATTGAAACCAAAAGCTGTGCAGGTTCAGATCATGACATGTTGTGCTGTGTGATCGGATAATCAATACATGATGATTGTCGTCTTGTGCATATCAAACGTGCACGTCCAACAGCAGCCCCCCACATCAGCAGTGCGCTAGGTGCTTGCAATGGTGGCGACTCCGAGCCACGAAGAACGTGGATGCTGCAAGTGGTATGATACGTTGCAGGTGGTGGTATTCAGTTTCTGCATGGCATCCATGTTTGTCACTTTGCTTAATTTTCTCGGTGGCGACCATCTCCGCATCGCATTCGTGCTGCTGGTCATGCAAGGTTGCTCGGTGGGCGTCTTTGTGAAGACATCCAATCCACTTCAAAGTACCAGGAAGTTGCCTAGAAAGCAGTTGCATGACAGTGACGATGACGAACCTCCCAGGCCAGTTGCAGCCACAGGTTCGACAAATCCACGATCCAATAACTTCGTTGTGTTCTGTCTTCCTGGCTCAGCAGTGTGGCATCAAAGTCAAACGTGTTCCAAGCTGAACTGCTCGAAGTCAACTATTGAATGCAGGAGACCGTGCAAAGCATGTTCTGTGGATTGAGCATGCAGAGCAGTGATGCCTGAGTCTGCTCGTGGCACGTTGTTCTGATTTTTTGCCACATGCACGCCAGGACTCGAACCGCCATCAGTGAAGCGTTGCTCCTGATGGTCTTGGGTCCGCGGGTCGCCTTCGGTTTTGTGGATTGGGGCGATCAGACAAATTGCGGCGTGCATTCACGCACGCATGTGTCCGTCAATGCTGTTGTCTATGTGTCTTCCATGATCACTAATTGAATTGTCCAATCAAACTGTCTCTTCGCCTCGAGACACTCTGCCGGCTGGGTACAATCAGTTTGAATCCAGTGAAACAAAGCAAAAACGAATGCTTAACTCGGCATCGAATTTGAAAACGATGCATGGACATTGGCTGGCTTCTCGTTTCACGTATAACGTGTACCTGCAAATCGCATCGATTTTCAGACAGAGGAGTTAGCTGCATGTGTGTGATATGTTTTTGCCGAAGCCCAAGCATGCATGAATGTTTTTTTTTGGAATTTGTTGTTTGGTGCTCTACCTCGACACGGCACGTGCTTCGACACGTGTTGATCAGACGAACCACGGCACGGGCAAGATTCGCGCTGAGTGCCCACTAACATCTTCGACAAAGGTCGTCAGACACAATTCAAAATGCTCTTGAAAGCGTTTGCTTTGCACTGATTAACTTATGGTCGGAGGACATACGGTATGACGAACTGCCACCATTTGGCAATCGATGGATTTGCATGTTTGTATCGAGGGACCATTTTTTTAACATGCACAAATTCGACGACATGGCGTGTTTCAAGTTAATGGCAGTCACACTTCAGTTATGAATTATATTTTTAAATGATTTCGCCAAATGTGTCGACCATATCATTCAACTAAACATTGCCGGCAAACGATAAACAACGACAAGCTTTAACGCACAATATCGGTTGAGGCAGACGTAGTTATCAAACATTTTTACATCCAACCTGAAACAATAATCAGATTTGTTCACCACTGTTATCGCATAGGCCCACGTCTCATTTGAAATTGTTTTAATATCGTTTGACGCAACACCTGGTATGACTCACCAGCTCATGCAACAGATATCAATTTATATAAACGACACATTTTTGTTTTATTTTATTTTGATATGGTTTTGATGTCACAGCATGCAAAGGCAATTTGCACAACACAGCTACATGCTTTGCTGATACGCGAAGGAGTAATGCTCATCTTGTTTTCCGATGGTGGTTGGCGGATATGAGAAAACGTATTCTCACTGAATCTGCCGCATACGCCTTGTGCTTCATCGTTTCGAAGGATTACATTCATGAAGCGTATTGCATTGATCCGGAGCCGACGACAACATCGAGTGTTTTCTTGCCTTGTCGGTTCGATGCAATTGTTATATTTCTTTGCATCTGTGTGACCGTGCACGAGCCAATGAATGCATAATGCCACGCGACAGACGCTGGATGCCATAGTGTTGCCATGTGATCATTCCCGGGAAATCTGATTTGCAGAATCTTCTTCCAGTGGAACCAATTCATGCAAGTGTCATTTGCGGACGTACTGATGTTATCATCTGTGCAGTGAACGTATCAACCTGACGTGCAGCCTCACATTTCTGTAGCAGCTTGCATTGTCATGCAGGTGCTTCTTGGCCATGGCGACGCCCGGCAGTGCATCAGCTGCCTCTTCACCTTTCGGACTGTGTGTGTGCAGATCGTCATGCCATTGACGTGCAATTCATGTGCAATGAAGTTGATTCAGTTCAGAAAAATAATTTGGCAGGCAGGCGCTGGTATTGTGTATTTTCGCAGAAGTGCTCGACAGACCGTGACAACTCACATGTAATTATTTCGCACATGCTGCTCGCAGATTTCAAATCGTGTCTCAAGCATGGTTTAAATGAGATCTCATTATCAACGTGTGTGAATCGAACCGGTAAGTGATGCTGGTTTACGGAAGCTTGCCAGGATTGCCATCGGTTGTTACGGCTTCTGGGCATCAGCATGCAGCCTTGACTAGGCAACCTGACGAAGGTGTTGTCATCAGGACTGAGCAGGGCCTCATGAAACACTGGCTGGGTTCCGGCGAGATGCTCATCACACTGTGGCCAAGTGATTGTCGCCCAGAACAATTCGGTGACAAATGGGAGGTCACCAGATATGCACGATTGCAAGAAGAGTTTTCTGCCAAAGGTGGCAATTTTTGGATGCGAGGGAAGACGAAACGCAAAGCTGATGAGACGGGCAAGAAGTTGGTTGGGTACAAGGTCAATTTAATTGGTCCAGAAGGTTCAGTACTTAGCCAGTACACTTATTTGAGAAACATCATGGCAAAGAAGCGTGGCTCGTACAAAGGTCTTCCTCCACCACGAAAAGTTATGCTTCTTGATGTGATGCCAGAGGGTCTCCACCTTAGCGACAAATCGCCAAAAACACAAGGCACAGAATCTCAAACTTCCAGGAGCTCTGCAGCAGGCGCTGACCGACAGGAGGAGCAAGGCGGCGAGGAGGTAATCAGCGATGATGAGGAGTTTCAAGCAGATGGTGACACACCGGAAGCATTCAACCATAAGCTGCCAACAGGCAGCATGGAGGATCTAGAAGATCAGCAGCTCGGTGAAATGTTTGTTCCATTGTTACAGCCAGATCAATTTCCTGTGGAGGCCAACTTGGAGCGTGGGTTCTATGAAATGATCCAAAAAGCTGGGACTGCATTAGAGGTTGCTGAACACATGGTGGCATGTGCATGGACATTACGGTCATGTCGTGTAAGATGGTTTCGCAGGACAGGTGAGGTGACCATTCTGTCACTATGCTGTGGTTCCGATGGCTCGATCTCATCCAGCCGGAAAAGCTGCGGACCTCTTTTCAGCTAATAGTTTAGACCAACATGTTCTTTTGCATGCCACACCGTTCAGCTTCAGGCTTGCCCGCTCATCGAGAGAGGGCCCGCTGGCAAAACACGTTTTCGAAGCTTGCTGGAGACTGCCAAGAACACCAGAATTGGCATCGCATCCATGGACACGTACATGGAGCCAGTTGTGTTTTGTACAACAGCCTTGAAACGCGACGATCAGGTACTAACAGCAATGCTGATCAATTGCTGTTTGTGGTGGCACTTGCGAAGCTTTTGGAAATTGGTGATTGTAACCTTTGGCGACGACAACATCTTGCAGGCACATTTGCGCCAAGCATTATCAGTTTGCATTGAAGTTGGCTGCGTGATTCTGTGCTCAGGAGGCAGCACAGGCGTGGACGTTGCCAAATCGACCACGGAGCATTTGGACATGCCTTGCTGGATGCCAAGACTACCTTGTGAGGCGTTGCCCGGAGGTAGTCTTGCATTTTCGACCACTTTGTCGATGCCGTTGCTTCAATACTGGCATGCTTCCGTTGCGAAGAACACATCGCACCTGGCTGCAATATACACATGTGGCGATACATGTTGCTTGGTCAATTTGGATTGCGATCAACTGGTGCCACCAGAGTACGTATCCGCAGTCATTGAATTGTGGAAGAAGCATGCCAACACGCTTGGATTCTGTGGCAAATGTCATAAGACCGAAGGAGCACTGACTGGTCGCCTTGTTTGCCGAGCTGCGGATTTCATATATTTGCAGGGTTACGATGAAGACGGCACACCTCCCAGTGGAGGCCAGGACGTCGACCTGCGAAGCCGCTTGGGATTCCTGGGCGAGAAATATGGCAAGCCGGTGAAGGATACACAGGTAGAAATCCCAGGCAAGGACATTTGCGGCTGTGCTCTGCCCAACGATTTTCAAAACACTGCTGCAGCACATGACAGAGGATGGGCCAAGGTGAAGAATTGTTCTAAGGCAGATTTGGATACCTGGGGAACAGGGCTTTCTTCGGATAAATATTGGGAGGCAATGAACGCCAAGGGCTGGCAAACAATCTACAAGCCACGGTTGCAGAAGAAGCAGAACGGCATGGTGCGCAACGTAGAGATCTACAAGCAGAAGATTCACTTGGGAGCTTGGTTTCTGGTGACGAGTCGCCGAACTCGTGGCAAGCTGATCGCTGCGGAAGTGCCCAGGCCGCCTGGCTTGTCAGAATCTCTGGTTACCATGCAACTTGACGACGATGTCGTGATGGAGCCGGAGCGAATGCCGTCGGTGCAGGAAGCTATTGATTTGGGCAGAGCGTCTGGGCTGGGAATTACTGTTGTCGTGGTCCCAGCGAAGGAGTTGCTGTATTTGAAAAAAACATACTCCACGTACCTCGGCCTGCTTGATGTTTTGTGTTTTCATGAGCAGCATATCATCTTGGTTTGGTCAAGCATGACGTGTGTGTGAGAATCGTAATGCACATCTTCATGTGACGGGCTGCTTGGCGAAGGATTCAGCTGAAGGAGCAGGTGATGAAGAGCCCGGGGATACCAAATCCTCAAATCATCAAGGCTGCAGTGACAGACGCGTGGCAGGGTTTTTCGGAGAGCAACAGCAAAGTGTGCATTGTGGTGGACTTGACCCAGGTGCCTTCTCCAGAAGCCAAGGAGGCTCGCGTTCACACGGGCCTCCATCCATACTTCTTCAGCACGTTGGCCAGGAGCACTTATTTTGACAAGCCTTTGGAGATTATTTACGACAATGTGTGTGCTGCCGTAAAGGCACATGCTTCTGAGTTTACCATACTTTGCGTCGACAAAGAAGGCATCTGGACCAGCATGACATTTGCGAAGATTGTGGCAGAGATAGCTGTCAGCTGCCGTCAGTTTCTTTTGCAAGGTGTAACAGTTCTGACACCGACCGACGCATTCCCCTGCTCCCAGTGTGACCGCTGCAAGTTCTGGGATCGGCGTTGGGTCGCCAAACATGAAGGCATCAATCATGCTATCAAGAAGTGGGAGGGTCTGACGCAGGGCAAACGCTTGTGCAAATGAGCCGCCTTTTTTTTTTTCGTGTGCGGGCCAACTGGTCACAGTTGAAGCGTTGCTCACTGTGCTCCGGTGAGACTTTTGGCGGGACATGCCAAACTTGAAGAAATGATTAGGATACGAGCTATGCGTCGCTGGTGTCATCGTAGCCACCCATCTCATTGACTCATAAGAGTCAGCAAATCATTCTTTGAACATACATGACATCATTGATTTCCTTGCACGTCGATGGCTGCTCCGGTCACGTACTTGATTGAATTTAATGTGAGCGAATGACGCAGGCATCGAGTCAATGTCTTGGCAAACATCGTCCGATTTTTGTTTGAAGGACAGATGTGCTCAGGGACTTTAATATGATTCGGGTCATTGTTTCATTGTCCAACGGGATGTAATTTCATTGACCACGGTGCTAGCGTCTGTCCGATTTACGTGCGATGTGATGCATCAGTTCAAGTTGTTTTTTTCATTGTTTGACCAGAGCATATTTTGCTTTACAACTGCAGTGCGATGTCGACATCTTCGAGTTCAGGTGCTTCGGCAGCACCGAAGGCCAAAGGAAGGGCCAAAGTTCGCATTCAATCGCCTGCCATGCTTGCATTGAAGATGCAAAAAGAGGCTGTCGCAAAGAACTTGAAAGATCTACGATCTGGCATGCGCAAGGACCTTTGTTTGATGTCGAGTGTATGTGCATACGTGATTTTCTTGTCAACGAGATTAAGCGATTCGATTGTCAGCACAGCAGTGTCATGTTTGCCGACTTTTGGATTGCCATAAATCATCGAATCACTAAACGTGAATGGTTGTTGACACTGTTGTCAGGAACAACGAAAGCACAGACGTTTGATGCAGAAGGCATCCACTATGGATTGGTCTGATTTGAAAGCAATTGCTGCTATCAAGGGCATGTCGTGTATGTTCCATCCCGCGGAGACGGAAGCTGTATCTCATGATGTCCTTCCAAGTGGATTCATCAGTGGCGACCCGCCTGCTTCGGAACCGATTCTTGACATGGTCCATGATGAGGCGATGCCCCACAGCGACCACGGACCTGGCATGTCACCAGCATCATCTCGTGGGAACAGCAGTGATTGAGTGTCGTGTTTCGGAATTGTTTTTTTGGTGTACATGCATGCCTCTCCAGCACCGATGTAGTGCGTGAGAGCAGGTGATGCATATGCCTTTTCATTGTCGCGTTGTCAGGTTTCCGCGCGAAGTTTTTTTTGATGATACCGTGTCTTGCTTTCAATGCGAAGCACGATGACGTTAACGAGCGACAAAATCGGTTCAGAGAAGGTCGGTGTGAGCTTGTGAATGTGTTGCGGATTTTTTTGTCCGGCAGGATCGGATATCATCAGGCAACCAAGAAGGATCGAACACAATTTCGGTCGTTCCACATACTTGCGAAATAAAACCAAACACCCCCGGCCCCCCCTTAAAATTGGTCGTGGCCGGGGGGGCCCGACCCCGGCCAAGGGACCCCCAAAAAGCCGACTTCTGACACTCCCATTTTTTCACTTAAGAACTTTAATTCTTATAATGTCGGAAGTGTTCGAAACGTGGGTTTCCTCGAGCGAAACGTTTCCCACACTTTTTGCGAACACTTTTTGTGGTGTGTTTTTGCACACAACAGTGTTCGCAATCCGTCCCTGCCACATATTTCTATCATTTTTTTTCCTCCCTCAAACAGAAATGCTCAAAACATGGTGTAAAATGAACACCGACATCGTTGCGAATCGTGCGCTGCCAGTGTTTTAATGATTTTTTTTACCATTTTCAGCTGTTCGGCTCAAGGTTCTTTTTGGCCAAAAAAATCAATTTGTGCATGCCATGGCGGATCCTTTTGTGTCCAGGAGACAGGTGCTGGCTAATTTAATTGTGGTCGAAGAGCAAAAATTAAAATATATTCAGGATCAGATCACAGCTGCAGAAAGACAGAAGCGTCACCAAGCACATGCTTTGCGAGGTGGCTATATCAGGTCGCCGTTTGTTGTTTTGCATGTGATGCAAAAGCTTGGAGCTGGGCATGCGATGATCGAATTTGTATCAAAGTTAATTCTGCCGTCACGAGTTGTGTCTCCTATTCAGGGAGATGCGAGGTTCAATTGGCCTGATCGCTTCAGATTTTTGATGAACCGTCGCCGAGTAATTATCAAAGCAGATCGTGTTTGGGATAATCGGTTTGCAGTCGAGCATCGACGTATCATCCGAAAAGCCAAAAGACTTATGGCCGAGTTCGGGGTCTACCAAGATATTTTTACAGCCAATGGCCGAGGTGTTGCTCCAAAAAGGACAATGATGGTGCAGGCTTTGAGAAGGCATTGGCTATTCAATGATGTCGACACAGATGACCTACCAGCAAGGTTGGACAATCCAAAGAAGGCCAGGGGATGGTCTGTACGATTTCGAAGATTTTGGAAGGTCAGGTGGGGCAAAATGAGGCTGAAATCCTGTCTATCATTCGAGGAACAAGGTGCGAAGGTTTGCAGATCTGGAACCAAATTCGGAACCAAAATTGGACCCAACAATGGGGCCACTTTTGGGTCCTAAATTTGGGGCCTTCTGTTTGTTTTTATACAAGGAGGGTCCCATTTTTGGGACCAAAACGTGACCCTATTTTTGGGTACCAAAATTGGTTTCGTTTTTGGCCCCGTTCTGCATCAGGTTAGTTTTTTCTTGCAGTGGATCCAATGGCTCATGACGCTGCCGTTGCAGGGTAAATACGTCGTGTGCATCAACATCGATGAAACGCCAGTATGCAGGCAAATGGCGCCCAGGAAAGGATTTGTGATTAGCCTGAAAAGGAAACACGATCGAAATTGTTTTGCCCGAGTACCTCTTCGTGATCGCAGGGGACAAACCACGGTGCTGGCGACGATAGTGGACCGGCCGGAGCTTCAAAACAAGATGCCACAGTTTGTGCTGACGAACGATAAGATTATGTCCAAGTTGGAAAAAGATAAATTGGCTCATCTGCCTCATCCTATCAGATGGGTAGTAGGTTCTACCGGCTGGGTTTCGGCTGAGACCTTCAAGCAGTTACTGACTGAGATAAGAAGAAGCATTTTGGCAGAATGTCCGCACGCCGAGATAGTTCTCTTCATGGATTGTTCTCCTGTCCACACAGCTCGGGAAACACTTATACATTGCAGCAGATTGGGATTGCATGTCTGCCTCATTCCTGGAGGCATGACTTTTTTGTGTCAGCCTCTCGACAGTCACGTCTTCGCCACTTTCAAACAGTACTTAGCCGATGCTCAGGAGCGCGAACGTGATTCGACTCCCGGGGGTGTCATGCCTCCTGGACGTTGGGTTGATGTTTTGGCTGACGCAATATCCAATGTTTTAGTTGGCCGAAATTGGTCGCATACATTCATGCAGAATGGATTATCATCGTCTTGGACGCAACTTCGACATCGCATCGGAGAACTAGCTAAACCTCATCTTCCATTGCCATTACGGCTGCTGGAATCCGAAGAGATGAATGTTTTGTTGGGAAAGAAAAGAACGGAGATGACAGATTTGGCTTACCGAGCATCTCAGCGAATGATGGCACGACCTGTGCCAAGGCTTCGATTAGGTCCCGCGTTTAGACTTCCCCGAGCACCTCCTGCCAGAGCAGCTCCAGGTGTCGCATCAGGATCATCAGGTGCTGCTTCTCCTCGACCGCCCCTACCTCCACCAGCATGGCCACACCCTGATGCTGTTGATGCTCCTCGGCTGACAAGATCAGGTTCTATGTATTGAGCCGTCGTAAATATCGTTAATGATGTCAAATGAATTTGGATGCAAATGTGTGGGCCTTAGTCAGATTAATTCCCTTGCGATAGTGAAGTTTTATTCATTTGCACCAAACAGACAAAACATATATTCAACGACTCCAGGAGAAGACACCAGCCAACAAATCAAAATGTTGTGTGTAACATGTTCTTCATGTACAATTCGGCGGATCGATCACAGCATGTTTTCGAAATTGTCCAAATTGATGACAAGGTGTGAGTTTGCATCAATGCAAAGTTCATCGTATTGCAATTATTTTTTAGTACTCATGACGTCAATAAGGACAGCCCGTTCCGATACGTGTTTTCCTGTGTCCGTTCAACATCGCCCGATTCATGTGTGTTTGTAGCTCGTTTGCTCAGTAGCAGTTTTGGTGTTTCACTGGTACTCCTTCTGGGTGCTGCTTTGGATACATGCGATGCTGGAGTGCACGCCACTGCGGACACGACAAGAAGAAGACAGCCCCGGCAACGGATTGTGTTCAACGGTTTCGACGCCCAGCCCACCTTCTTCTTCGAGCTCACGGATTCATGATCCTTTGTTGCCAGAGTTGAGGACGGCTTCACTTTTGTCGGATTTGTCTCGTGGGCAGAGCGATCCACTTTTTGTGTCCTGCGAAGGTGGCTTCTTGGATACTATCATAAGAACTGAAGACAATAATGATGATGATGATGATCAGAAAGGTGCAAGAAGTTCTACAGGTGAGGAACGTGGACGGTTCAAGCGTCGAAGAATATCAAAAAAGCAACATGTGGTGGATCATCCACTTCATATGGACACTATCTCAGTTGTAGAGGCAAACATTTCCTCTCCAACGTGTAAGAGGCCGAAATGGTGGATTCGGAAACGGGGCGCTTATTTGTTTGCAGCTGCAAAGGCGGCAACGAGACATCACCAACAGACTTTTAGATCTGCATTCAATGAGCACCGTTCTACTTGGAGATGCCTAACGGAGTCACAACGAGAACCTTGGTATAAACAGGCATTGACAGCGTCAGGTTCACGTGGTTATCGGCGGCAATGCGATCTTGCAGTCAATTCGGAGCAGGAGCCAAAGGATTCTTCAAATGGGAAAAAATATTCGCCGGGCAAGTTGTTTACTTGGAATAGTTCGTGGATGCTTGACAATCTGGAGTATCTTGATCTTGTGCGTCGCTTGCACTCTGTGCCGGATGCTCTGGTGGCCGCTGTGAAGGAGTTGGATGAGATAAAAAGTCTGTTCGCCGATCTTGTGCTCGTCTGCACAAACGTATTGGAGCAGTTCAAATGCAGAGACTTTTCATGTTGCCTAGAAGTCAGTATGCAGTCAGAGGATTTGGGCAGAATACATCTTCATGCATTCATTGAAAGACATTGCAAAGAAGATAAGTGTTGGTATACCTGGGATGTCATGGACAGGATGCTGGTGGTGCGAGAAGTTAATGTTTCGCACGGGAACATATGCCTGGCTACACGCCGTGGTAGAAATCGCGACCGTGCTCTCACTGAGGGGCATTATTATTGCCAGGCTTTGAAAATCGGTCACGTTTGTCATCACTCAACGAAGCCAATCTTCGAAAAGATCTTTCCTGATTCTCGCATGGTGACGACGTTGTGGATGCATCGGAAGATGAACAGTGAAAACGCAAAGGCGGAGGTGTTGCTCACCCGGGACAAAGTTCCGGCGGTTTTGTCTATTCTAGCATCGACGATGTCTCTTGAGTATGCAGCTACAATGGAAAAGGATGCAATTTTGGCAGAAATGAATTGGAAACGTCGTCCCTTCAAAGTGCCTAGTGCTGATGAACTGACCTGGCTTCGTCAGTTTGCTCTGACGGCGTCGAAACCTTATTTGCATCAGGCACGTGCAAAGGAGTTCGTGAGCGCTCACGACATAGGACCGGCTGCCCTGTTACGACGATTCAAATTTCTCATCTATGATGGCCCGTCTCGTTTGGGTAAAACAGAGTTAGCCATTTCTTGGTTTGGGGCTCTGCATACGCTGGTTGTGAATGCTCAGGATACAACAAGTCCAAACTTGCGGCCCATGATGACGGGCAAGTTCGAAGCCATTGTGTTTGATGAGGGTAAGTGGGATCTGTGTGGCTGCAACAAGTTGATATTTCAAGCGGGCTCACGACGAGTAGAGTTGTCTCAGTCTCAATGCAATGACAGGTGTTATCAGGTGTTGCTGTTTCGAGTTCCCATGATTATTTGCAGCAATAACTTTTGGAAAGGGTGTTGTGACAAAGAGCTCAGAGAGTGGATTGAGCAGAATTCATTTTATGTGAAGATCACGGATTGCGTGTTCACCTGACTTAAGTGATGTCTTGCTTTTTTCATGCCAGGCTTGCATCCAGAAGCGTTGCTCGGATGCAAGAAGCGGCAGGCTTGTAGATCTGCAAGGCTTTTGTGCAAGATGTATTTTTGCAGCAGTGAACCTCATCGTAGCATATCCGTGGCAGGTGTCTGCTGAACAGTCTGGAGTCAAACTCGACAGCTTTGTGTTATGTGCAGAGTAATTCAGTGCGTGTTGCTTTAGGGCTGTGAACCATTCTTCTTGGGCCGTGTGGGGGGCGATCGCACGGATGCTGTGTCAAACATGCAGAGCTTGTCCGCTTGCATTGCTGTGATACTGGATCTATGTCCTGGTATGTTCTGTGTTGCTTCAGAGCAACGAAAAAGTTGCAAGAGTTGTTGCTTTGATTGACTGCTATCGTGTGTGTCTAGCACATTGCACGTGATTAGGGCATCGCCCATTGTTCCGACCGATCCGAAAGCGTCTGCCAAAACTACCAACAATTATTCAAAACAGAAAATTCTTTATTGTGCAGCATGGTTGCAAGTACCAGGCAAATTCATTCGCATTGTTTAAACTCAGCTAACGAAAACAACATGTGTATCCGTTTTACTTATGATTTGAAAACATGCTGTCACACGTCATGCAGGATGCATCTCCGCCAGTGGATGCGCGGTGGCTGGTCTTGATGTTGATGCATGTCAATGAATCATTGTACCCAGCATTAAGAGATGTACGAGCGAAGAATGCACATCGCTATGCAACATCAATAAACACAGGTGCACACATTCATTAAATGTCACTGGCAGAACTCATGCACGATGCACGTCGCTCAAAGTGCAAGGTTCTTCAGCAATAAACAATAACTCAAATATGTACAACACAATTCCACGACACGGATATGGCAACATTTGAATTTTGCTTGCATCATTATTCAGCTAGTTCAAGCTTACATGAATTTCAAAACAAAAAATCAAAAACGCATTCATTCTATGTAATCAAAAACAACAAAGCGTGTTTCCTAAACCAATTATTATCTTGATTGCGCTCAACGAGTCTAGCTGATGCAAAATGTGGCATCAATTTATCAAACCCATCCATGTTATTAATTTCGAATCAGTTTCATGTCTGCTTGCCTTGCAGTTCTTGCTGCCTGGATTGCCTTGTCTGATGTGTTATGACAAGCGATCAGAATTAGTGTGACACGCCATTCTCTTCGGTTTGTTGAAGAGACGATGGACAATACCCATTATGTAAGGCCCGTGGCAAGATGTAACGGTGTGTCATGACTGAGCGACTCAGGCTTGTATTGGTAGTGACTTCAGTTTTTCTGTGATTCGCTGCATTGTGAGTCACGTACACTCTGCGACACCGCCATCTCTTTTGTCACAATGTTCAGCATCCATGTGCTCGGAAGTCATCAACAGGAATGAATGTGTGTCTTGAGTCATGTTTTGATATTCTTGTGTGTTTGAGTATCAGCTCGAGCTCAGGTGTGGATTGCGGAATAGCTGATTTTGCTTTGCTGCTGTGATGTCCACAGAGCACAACGAGGAGAGCGGCACGCGCACGGTGGGAGCAGTTGCTGCGACACCTAGTGCTAGCGGCACAGCAGCGGATGCATCAGCGGTTGGTGCTGCCGGGCCTTTGCCCTCATCGAAAGCGTCCCCGCAGGATGCGATGCACCGCGGGAACGATCATTCGGAGCTTGCCGTGAGCTTGACAGTGCAAGAAGCAGAGGTAGCGGCTGCAGCAGCAGGCGAACCTGGCTTGAAGCGGAGGCGAATCAAGCATTCCGAGGAGTTGGGCGACTGGGATGAGGTGGGGGAGGACGCCCCGAAAGTCAGTGCGACACAGGTGCCGGGCTGGGAGAAGATCAAAATCTGTTGGGCACCGCCAGGCCACTGGAGGACACATGAGCTGTGGGTCAGCAAAGATGCGACAGCAGCCGACGTCAAATACGAGTTGGAGCTCACGACCGGTTGGCGGGGCAAAGACACGTGCTTGGTGGGCATGCGAACGCACAACCAACTTTTTTTTTTCCAAAACATTCTGCTTGCAGCTGAGAACAATCAAATGCCGTTGGAGCCCCGGGTGCTGATGCCATCACGGTCGAGGTTGTTATGGTATTCATGACTAATGATACAGCAGTTTGACACAGAATGCAAAACGATCCACGTGATAACGCTCATATCAGGTGTCATGGTGATGGTTTCTGATTTTTTGTTTGTGTGTGGCTCGTCGTGTGCTTGTATGTCAGGTTGGCTGAATCTTTTATTCCGTCTACGAGCTTCCCTAGGGCAGCATGAACGCCGTGAGCCGCATTCCTTTGCCCATTGCCGCTGAAGCGTTGCTCAGCGGCAGGGGCCGCCTCTTGCCAGGGGCTTCGCCGCACATCCAAGCCACTTGCCATGAAGCTAAATACAAAATGTGAGAAGATTCATAGCATATCGTTTTCGGATAGTTTCAGATTTTCCTTTTTTTTCGAAAGCCATCGACTCCGATTCCATCTTGAACGTGGACATGTGTCATACATGAATTTCAAGCAGGTTCGCATGAATGTGTATTGTGCATGCAAGACTCAAACGTGTCTTGAACATTTTGAGTCTGTCGTGATCCGGGGACTTGCGACGTCGAATTTGGAAAAAGTTTTCGATGTGCTCATGTTAAGTGGGCGGCAGTCGTCATACATGACGAAAGCTAGACTTGCTCTTGATTCGCACCGTTCATTCTTGCAGGTATCAGTGTTCTAAGCGCTTGTGATTTCGCAGTGGTTTGAATCAACAAGTGGTTGCGGCACTGAATGCATTGTGTGTCGGTCATCATGTTACACGACACAATGATCGCCTTCTGTTTTGTTGTAGTCTGCAAGATGTTGTGTGAAATTTCTCGTTGACTGTTCGTGAGATTGCAGCATTATTGGCTCAAGATCCTTTTTCTTTTCGTGGGCGGCGAACAGTGGAAGCGTTGCTCACTGTTGACAGCCATGTCGAGGCCTCGCTTGCTTTCGCCGCAGATCAAGCGAGAGAACACAAATCTGCCACCACCACCGCCGCCGCCGCCAAAAAGGTCCAGACCATCTTCGGAGCCGGAGTTTCCATGGTCTTGTCGTATGCAGGAGACTCGTGCGAAACGCAGTGCTTTGCAACAGTCTCGTCGTGAAGGAGTTTTTGGGCCTCGACGTTTTGAATCTGGGGTTAGAAATACCCCCGATTGGGCTGGGTCATCTTCCTCTCCTCCAGTACCACCATTGCCTAAGGTACCACAATTTCCTCCTCCGACACACTTGCTGCAGGCATCAAATTCGGTACCCGATGACATGGATGTGGAAGATATGGTCACTGCGATGTTTACTTGGATGGATAAGCTGGGCACGAATACATTGGACTTTGCTGTTTTGCTTAGATTCTTTCAGCTTATTGGATGGGAGCCGCTTGATCGAAAGCGCCTTTATATTGAGTGGCGGGAAGACTGGTCCAGTGTTTTGGTCTTCTTGGACATCCAGGATCATGAATGGGCAGGAATTGCCGTGGAACAATTTGGCCGTTTTCTGGATCATCCTCAACGGCCACCTTTGCTTGCGGATTACTCTGTGAAGGAGCTGTATTCTGTGTTGCTCCGTTCAAAGATATCAAAGCCTATGAACCCTCTGGGCCCAGGAGTGACGGTTCCTCTGAAGGCTGGCGAGGAAGCTTTCAAAACGGTGCAGGCTGGCATAGGCATGCATATCAACGAGATTATTTATTTTCATAGTGCAGCCCGTGATGCTGTTGCTGAGTTCGTGTACGATGACGGCCAGTACCACGCATATTGGACGTATTGTGTTTTTGGACCTGCTTTGAAAACTTGGCATTACAGAAGCGGTGTTGAGTGCTTGGCAGTTCAAAATATGTCAGTTTCCTCAGTTGAAGCGTTGCTCCCTGAGGCCAAAGATGATGCTCCGATTGAGCGAATATGGCGATTGCATCCAATTAGCTGGGTGTTGTATGAAGAGGTTAAGTACTTGCACATCAATGGTTATGAGGTTGATGAAGCCTTTCTTTCGGAAGCAGTGTACAGGGCTCAGAAGTATTTACCGGCAGCAACAAAACAAACTGTAAGGCTGGTGCATGCCCAAGATTTAGATGGTATTCCTGATGATGTCTGCTTTGGCAATTATCGTGGCATGCATGTCATGGTGTCCTTGGGCACCAAGCATAAAAGAACACAGTGTATCTGGCTGGCTTTGGCAATTGTGCACTTCGTGCAGGGTGGGCGAACACCACCAGGCGTGGTGACCGAAACAGCTTTCCACATCGAGGTGCAGCGTTTTGTTGCGACTTTGGCTGCGAAGCCTCTTTTTTTTTGCATGTCGACGAACGTTGAGCTTTGCGATTAACTAACTGACAGATGTGTCCGGAATCACATCAGATGGTATGCTGTGGATTGTCGTCGGCCACGCTGGCACTATGATTTTTCGCTTCACGGTGAGGCGGACATTCAGGGCACCGGCTCCTCGCAAAAAGGCACTTGCAGAGCGCATGCACAGGTGAGCAACATATTTATGGCATCAATGAAGTTTGGTTCCGAATTGCTTCGAGCAAGTGTTGTTGGCGGGATTTCGTGTGAACCGTCGGTCAGCCCGATCAAGGTGTACAGGCGTGCATGTATTCAGATTTGTGATGTAGCCTACACGTGCTGAAAACATAGCACGGGGAAGAGTCTACAGATGACAGGTCATTCCGGTTGACATGAGACGGCATGAACGTTATATCATCTTCGTTGTACCGTTTCCGTCAAATCAAACTCCGGGCATCTCAGAGATCGATCTTTTCTCGTCGTAGTGTTTGACTTTCGAAGATGTATTCAGTAATTGTGGAGCCGAGTCAATGACGAAGCTTGATTTGCTTCTGCGGCAAATCGCATTATATATGTGTCAGAAAATGTCTGGACAATGTCGAACGTTCTCGAGCTTGCGGACGATAACTCATGCATGGGAGTACGTTCGAAAATGATGCCGGGCAGTATAGCCATGTCGCTGTAGAAGGTGTGGTGTTTGACAGCGAACGTTTAAGGTTCGGCTGGGAGTATCAGGCGTCACTCTTTCGCATCGAAGCATCCAAGCAACATATTCACTGTTGGTTTCGCAGCAGGCTGCCAGGCGTTATGTGGATACAGTTCCGAGCACCAATGTGTTTTCGCATGTGAGTATATTGAGTTCGTGACCATGTTTTAGGACAAGGCAATCAGCTTGAGTCTCAGCAGCATGTGCATGCCCATTTGTTGTGTGCATATTTGTTTCATGGTAGCGGAACATGGATCCACCTGGTGGAATTGTGTTACTGATGGTACACACCAATCAGGATAGCAAAGACACAGAAGGAACATTGTGCAAGAGCATGATCTAGAACAAAATCACAACAGCATCATATAACAATGAACGCATTTTATATAACGTTCTGTGTTTAGTCGTACCAATTCAGAATCACAAAGGCATGTCATCGAGAAAGAGAGATGTCGATATCATTTTACATCGTTTTTGGATAAGCATATATGTATATTTAGTATACTGATCCGGAAACATATCAAATTACCAACGAAATCGGCGGCTGTTTCCACTCAGGTCGGGGTTCACAATCCGGCGCAAGAAGGGGGTCCAAAACTGGGGTCGGGAAATGGTACGTTTTTATGCGTCGGCTGGACCGGGTACATGCAGTACACGACGAATCGGTTGTTTGGAACAGTTGGCGTCAACCAGTTGACGCCGTAAGTCATGTGTTTTGAATTT
>Ga0194129_10003809_pt1 | contig 20686 bp, 19 predicted proteins | sample TA2KigCa35mmetaG_FD_150862 | JGI IMG/M metagenome (GOLD analysis project Ga0194129, IMG submission 150862) | Freshwater microbial communities from Lake Tanganyika, Tanzania - TA2015038 Kigoma Deep Cast 35m | ecosystem: Environmental > Aquatic > Freshwater > Lake | place: Tanzania: Lake...
GAACAAGCGTTCGTCAAGCGCGGCAGCCAATCCTTGGCCCTGGGCGTCCAACAGGGCAGCGGCGGTGTCGCGGGCGCGGCGCAGGGGTGAACTGTAGGCCGCATCAAAGCGCACCTCCCTGAGGGCGTCGCCCGTCAGACGGGCTTGCTCCTGGCCAGCTTCGGTCAAGCTCGACAGGTCGTCGCGCCCCTGGATGCGGTGCTCCAGGTTGAAGCTGCTTAGCCCATGGCGGACCAACACAAGCCGAAGCGTCACGGGCAGGCTGCTGCTGGTGACTCACTGTATGGGAGTGATCTCGCAGGCCGGCAGGGGAGAATCGCGGCGGCCTGCGGCATGCGGCATGACCCCTTCAACGGCAGATTCATGGCGCAGCTGGAAGGGCCTGCTGGCCTTGCTGAGCCTGCTGCTGTGCGCACTGCTTTGGCTCAATGGGTTGCTGGGCAGTCTTGAGCGCCCATCGGTTGGCAATGCCCTGCTGTTGCGTCAGCAGGAGCTGGCGGTGCTGGCTGAACCGGCCCTGCCCCCGTCGTTGCGACGTCCCCTGCTCGGGAGCGATCCCCGTCAGCAGTTGCGCCGGGAACTGGCACGGCAGGCCGCCGCCCAATCTGATCCGCTGCCCCCCGATCAGCTGTTCACCTGGGCGCTGCTGGAGCAGCGCGCCGACCCCCAGTTCCAGCCGCCGCCGCGCCTGACCCCCCTGCAACAACGCCTGCTGTGTGAGCAGCAGTCCAGCGATCCCAGCGGTTGTGGCTCGGCCGCCCTGGCGCGCGCTGCGCTGCTGCGGTTGCTGTTGCTGACCGTGGCCCCGGCCCTGTTGATGGTTGTCGGGGGGGTGTTGGTGCTGCGGATGCTGTGGTTGCTGGCTCGGCGCCGCCTGCCCCAACTGCCGCCGTTGCTGGGTCCCGAGCTGACGCTCGTCGATGTCACCCTGCTGGTGGCCGGCGGGTTTGTCGTGCTGGGAGAACTGGTGGCCCCCCTGGTGCTGTCGCCCCCCCTGCAGCGCGTGCTGGCGCTGCTGGCCCCAGGTCGGCCCGATCTGCAGCAGGCCGGCTTGGTGCCAGCCCTCTACCTCGGCCTGATGCTGGCTCCCTTGACGATCCTGACGCTGATGCTGCGGGGGCTCGGCCCTGCCCCCGCGGCTGGCTGGTTGCAGTGGCGCTGGCGCCCCTGGTCGTCGAGCATCCGGCGGGCGCTTGCCCAGTTGTTGATGGTGTTGCCCCTGGTTGCGTTGACAGGATGGCTGCTGGATCACCTCTGGGGGGACCCGGGCGGCAGCAACCCCCTGCTCGAGATGGTGCTCAGGGCGCCCAGCCCCCTGGCCGTGGTGCTGTTGGCAGCCACGGCGTTGGTCTTGGCGCCGCTGTTTGAGGAGGTGTTGTTTCGCGGCGTGCTGCTGCCGGTGCTGGCGCGGGTCTGGGGGGGCGCCTGGGCTGTACTGCTCAGTGCGGCCTTTTTTGCCGTGGCCCACCTCAGCCTGGGCGAATTTCTGCCGCTGTTTGTGCTGGGTCTGGGCCTCGGTTGGCTGCGTCTGGCCAGTGGCCGCCTTAGCGCCAGCGTGATCATGCACGCCCTTTGGAATGGACTGACCTTTGCCAACTTGCTGCTGTTGGCTGGTTGAGCCCTTGCCGCGCACCACGCCTGGTGGTTCACTTGCGCAGAGACACCGTTCCTAGTGGTCGCCACCCCGGTCAAGCAGCCCGCAACCCCGCGTCGGGCTGATCGAGCTGGCCAGCGGGCCCGGGCCCTGTCCCGGCCGCTGTCACTGATCCAGGGTTCCCTGTCGGCCCGCAAGGTCGTGCGCCAGGCCCCCTGGCTCGCAGGCCTGCATCGCCTCGCCGATGGTGCGCTCGTCGGCCTGGGAGTGTCGATGCTCGCCCTCAGCGCCTTGACGCTGCATTGGCAGAACCAGTGGGGCAGCAGCTACCGCGCCCTCGAAGCCACCCAGGTGCTGGAGCACCGCCTGCAGGAATCGGCGGCCGTACTTGAACAGCACCATCTGGGCGCCGTGCGCAAGCCTGGCTGGCTCGTGCCCACCAGCAGCAACCAGCTGGTGCATCTGCCTGCACCTGTGGCCAGCGCCAAGGGTCTGGCCTCGGCCTTGTCGGCAGGCGGGCTCAATTGGACCCAGATGGCCGCCGGTTACTGAACAATGGTGGCACCAGGATTGCGTCCGCCCCGTCGCCGCCGCGTCGTCGCCCTGCAGCCGGTCCCTGTGGGCCGATTGATGGCTGTTTACGCAATTTTGACGCTCGGGTTGACCGGTCTGTCCGCACGGCTGGCCTGGCTGCAGATCGCTGACAGCGACCGGCTGCTGTCGAGGGCCCGGGCGATCCAGACCCAGTCGATCGCACCCATCGGGAAGCGCCGCACCATCGTCGACCGCAATGGCCGCTTGGTGGCTCTCGACGAGCAGCGCTTCACCATTTGGGCCCATCCACGTTATTTCAATTTCCCGGGCGATGCACCGCAGCAACTGCGGCGCCCCGATGAGGTCGCCACCCGCCTGGCGACGGTGCTGGCCATGCCCAAGGCTCAGCTGAGCGCCAGCCTGGCCAGCAAACCCAGCGGCATCAAGCTGGTCACCGATCTGGATCCCGAGACGGCCCAACGCATCAAGGCACTGGGGATCAGCGGCCTGGACCTCGAGGCCTATCCCCGTCGCATCTATCCCCAAGGGTCCCTGTTTGCCAATGTCGTCGGTTTTCTGAACCTTGAGCGGGTTCCCCAGGCGGGCCTCGAGCAGAGCCGCGACCGCGACCTGCGCCGCCATGAGGACACCCTGCGCATGCGCCGCGGCGCCGATGGCACACCACTGCCCGAAGGCCTGATCGCCGGTTCGCTCTATGGCGATGACCTGCGGCTGCAGTTGACGCTCGATGCCCGTCTGCAGCAGGTGGCCCAACAGGCTCTGGCGCGTTCGATCAAGCAATGGAATGCCAAACGCGGCGCGGCCCTGGTGATGGACGCACGCAACGGCGAGATGCTCGCCCTGGCGTCGTTTCCCTCGTACGACCCCAACCGTTTCTGGGCTTTCAAACCGGGGCTGTTCCGCGAGTGGTCCGTGCAGGACCTGTACGAACCGGGATCCACCTTCAAGCCGATCAACCTGGCCCTGGCCCTGCAGGAAAAGGCGATCGACCCAGCCGGCAAGGTCGTCGACAGCGGCTCGTTGACGATCGGCGGCTGGCCGATCTTCAACCATGACCGCAAGGCCAATGGGGTGATCGATTTCCCCATGGTGCTGCAGGTGTCGAGCAACGTCGCCATGGTCCAGGCGATGGCGCGGGTCAAGCGCGATCGCTTTTGGCACTGGCTGCAGACGATGGGCATCAACACTCGGCCCGACACCGACCTGCCGGGAGCGGTGGCGGGTCAGCTCAAGGATCGCCAGGCCTTTGTCAGCCAGCCGATCGAGCCGGCGGTGGCGGCCTTTGGCCAGGGCTTCTCGTTGACGCCGCTCAAATTGATCCAGTTGCACGCCATGCTCTCCAACGGCGGCCGCTTGGTGAGCCCCCACATCACGCGCGGTCTGCGCTCGGGCGACGCGTTGGCCTCCCCGCCACCCGCCAGTGGCATGCCCTTGCTCGATCCGTCCGTCACCCGCATCGTCATGGGCTGGATGGAGGACGTGGTCGAGCGCGGCAACCTGCCGGTGAAGACCCCCGGTTATCGCATCGGCGGCAAGACCGGAACGGCCCAAAAGGCAGAAAACGGCGTTTACATCCCCGGTGCGCTGATCACCAGTTTCGTCGGCCATCTACCGATGAATGATCCGCGCTACGTGGTGCTGGTGGTGGTCGATGAGCCCAAGGGTGGCAACGTCTACGGTTCGACCGTGGCGGCCCCTGTGGCCAAGCAGATCATCGACGCCCTGCTGGTGCTTGAGAACATCGCGCCGTCGCCGCCCCGCAGCAACCCCCCCAAGGTGTGACGTTGGGATCGGGGGTTGGGATCGGGGTTTGATCAACCTTTGCCCGCAGGGGCTGGGCAGCCGATCAGATCTGGCTAGCGTTTTTTCGAACGGCTCTGCCTCCGGCTCAACTGCATGGCCAACCTGCTCGATCAACTTGCCGCAATGACGGTGGTGGTCGCCGATACCGGCGACATCGACGCCATTCGCCAGTTCACGCCGCGCGATGCCACGACGAACCCATCGCTGATTCTGGCCGCGGCCCAGATCGCCACCTATCAGGATCTGATCGATCGTTCGCTGCGCGAATCGCGCGAGGTGATGGGGCCCCAGGCTTCGGCTGAAGCCGTGGTCGCCGAAGCCCTCGATGAGATCTGCGTCACCTTTGGCAAGGAGATCCTCAAGATCGTTCCCGGCCGCGTCTCCACCGAGGTGGATGCCCGCCTCAGTTTCGACACCGAAGCCACCGTCGCCAAGGCGCGAAAGCTGATCGTTCTATACAACAGTGCCGGCATCGCTAACGAGCGAGTGCTGATCAAGATCGCCTCCACCTGGGAGGGCATCCGCGCCGCTGAGCAGCTCGAGAAGGAGGGCATTCACTGCAACCTCACGCTGCTGTTCGGCTTTGCCCAGGCGGTGGCCTGTGCTGAGGCCGGCGTCACGCTGATCTCCCCCTTTGTGGGCAGGATCCTTGATTGGTACAAGAAATCAACCGGGCGTGACCACTACCCCGGCCCTGAAGATCCTGGTGTGGTGTCGGTCAGCCAGATCTTCAATTATTTCAAGACCTACGGCTACAAGACCGAGGTCATGGGGGCCAGCTTCCGCAACATCGACGAGATCATCGAGCTGGCGGGTTGTGATCTGCTCACGATCTCGCCGGCATTGCTCGACCAGCTGCGGTCCAGCGAAGGGGTGTTGGAGCGCAAGCTCAAGGCCTTCGATCCGGCACCCACCGAAGCCCAGTTGCACCTCGACGAACCGGCCTTTCGCACCATGCTCGCGGCCGATGCCATGGCCAGCGAAAAGCTGGACGAGGGGATCCGCGGCTTCTGCAAGGCGATCGAAACGCTCGAGCAGCAACTCGCCCATCGGCTGGCCGAACTCGAGGGCGGCAAGGCCTTTGACCATGCCGTGCACGAGATCTTCCTGCTGAACGATCTCGATGGTGACGGCTGCATCACCCGCGAGGAGTGGCTCGGCAGTGACGCCGTGTTCGCGGCCCTCGACACCGATAACGATGGTCGGCTGGTGCCCGATGATGTGCGCGGTGGCCTGGGTGCACCCCTGGCTATCGCCGCCAAGGTCTGACTTGTTGCGATGCCCGCCGTCAACGCCCTCGACACCATGCGTGCCCTCGCCAGCAATGGCGAGGTGCTGGACGTTCCCCCCGGAGAACTGATTTTCCGCTCGGGTGAGGCGGGCGATTGCATGTTCGGCCTGCTGGAGGGCACGGTCGAACTCAGCTGGAACGGCGACAACGGCCACGAACAGATCAAGGCCGGTGATGTGTTTGGTGCCGGTGCACTGGTCACCCCAGACCATCGGCGCTATGGCAACGCCAAGGCGTTGACCCCATGCAAGCTGCTGGTGATGAATCGCGAAAAGTTTCTGTTTGCCCTACAAGAGGCCCCGATGTTTGCGATCGAGTTGCTCGGCTCGATCGATCAGCGCCTGCGTCAACTCAAGGACAGCACTCGCTTTTCTTAAGCCATCACGCCGGTGACTGCTGCAGGGGAGACCCTGCTGGCCGCAGGCTTGGCGAGCTTCAGCCCCGTTGAAACAGCAACCGTTTGATCACCCGTTGGGCGATGTCGCCGTAGCCCATCTCCCCAGAGAGGATCTGGGCGATGCGTTGGGGTGCTGTGGGACGTTTGATTCCGAGTTGATAGCCGATCCTGGGCACCCGGTAAAAAACCTGGGCGATGCGCTTGCCCCAGGCCATCGATTCGCCCCAGCGCTGCCGCATCGCCTGGCTGTACCCAGCTAGCGCCTGGGCATCCCCCACAAGCCAGCGCTGCAGGGCCTCGGCAGCCAGGCAGCCGCTCAGCAGGGCCGGGCGTATCCCTTCGGCCAAAAACGGATCGCAGAGCGAGGCGGCATCGCCCACCACCACCACGCCATCGCCATGGAGCCGCTGGTGACCATCCCAGATGCGCAGGGCGCTGCGGCGGCGGATGCCGGCAGCGGCATCCAGGCCCAGATCCGGCAGCAGCTGTTGCAGCACCGCATCGGCGTCGGCCGCTTCTCGGCCGATGAAGGTGCCCACACCGATGCTGGTGCCACCCTGCCTGGGGAAGCCCCAGCAGAACCCATGGTGCACCAGGCCAAAGTCGAACCGGGCCGTGTCGGGTTCGAGCACGGGGCCGTCGACTTCGACCGCCAGGGTGTCGGCAAAGCGGGGACGTTCCGCTGCCAGGCCCAGCGGTGCCGCCAGGGTGTCAGCACTGCCCGTGGCGATCACCACGGCGCGGCTGCGCAGCGTGCCTGCCGGTCCCTGCAGCTCCCATAGGCCGGCCTGACGAACCAAAGCGGTGACGGGCCAATCGGGCCGCAGCTCGGCGCCGGCGGCGCTGGCCTGCTCAAGCAGGTAGGCGTCGAGCCTGGCGCGCTGCACAATCCAGAACGGGGCATCGCCGGGCAATTCTGCTGTGACGGGATCCTCGAGGCACCAGGTAAAGCGCACGCGGCGGATCACCTGATCCACAGCGGGGCTCAGATCAAACGCAAACAGCCGCTGCACCGAGGCGGCCATGCCGCCGCCACAGGCCTTGCCACGCGGCACCGGCCCTTGTTCCAGCACCACGACGGCAAGGCCTTGCAGGGCCAGCTGCACGGCGCAGCTGGCACCGGCCGCACCACCGCCGACCACGGCCACATCAACGGGGCTGCTCACGCCGGTTCTGCTCGCAGGGACAAGGATTCAGGCCTTGGGACAGGGATCGGGCTTTGGGACAAGGATCAGGCTTTGGGACAGGGCTCAGACCTTGAGGATGTCGGCTTCCTTCTCGGTCAGATTCTTTTCGAGTTCAGCTATGAACTTATCAGTGAGTTTCTGCACCTTGTCCTGCTTGTCGCGGCTCTGATCTTCCGAGAGCTCGCCCTCCTTTTCCTGCTTTTTGATTTTGTCGATGGCGTCACGGCGGATGTTGCGCAGCGCCACCTTGCCCTCTTCGGCGTACTTGGCCGCCAGTTTGCAGAGCTCCTTGCGGCGGTCTTCGGTGAGCGGCGGAATGTTGATGCGAATCACCTTGCCGTCGTTGTTGCAGGTGAGGCCCAGATCGCTCATCGCGATCGCCTTTTCGATCACGGCCATGGCCGAGGTGTCGAAGGGCTGGATCTGGATCGTCTGCGAATCCGGCGTTGTCAGGTTCGCCAGGGATTTGAGCGGCGTGTCACTGCCGTAGTACTCGACCTGGATCTTGTCGAGCAGCGACGGATTGGCCCGGCCGGTGCGAATGGTGTTGAACGTGCGCTGGGTGGCATCCAGCGACTTGCGCATGCTGGCTTCGAGGTCCATGGCTCAGGCTCTGGGGCTCAGGGGGTGATGCGGGTGCCGATCGATTCGCCGGCCACGGCCCGGCCGATGTTGCCGGGGCCGAACAGATCAAACACCACAATCGGGATGAGATTGTCCTTGCACAGGGCGATGGCGGTGCTGTCCATTACCTCGAGCTCGCTACTCAGCACCTCGAGGAAGGTGAGGCTGTCGTAGCGCACGGCGCCGGGGTGCCGGGCGGGATCCTTGTCGTAGACCCCATCGACTTTGGTGGCCTTGAACACCACATCGGCGCCGATCTCGGCGGCCCGCAGGGCGGCGGTGGTGTCCGTGGTGAAGAAGGGATTGCCGGTTCCGGCCGCAAAGATCACCACCCTCCCCTTCTCCATGTGGCGAATGGCCTTGCGGCGGATGTAGGGCTCGGCCACCTCCTGCATCGAAATGGCGCTCTGGACGCGGGTGGGGATGCCGGCCCGTTCGAGCCCGTCCTGCAGGGTGATGGCATTCATCACCGTGGCCAGCATGCCGACGTAATCGGCCGTGGCGCGGTCCATGCCGGCGGCCGAACCCTTCAGACCTCTGAAGATGTTGCCGCCGCCCACCACGATCGCCAGCTGGGTGCCGGTGGCCACGCAGGCGGCCACGTCGCGGGCGATCGACTGGACGATGGCCGGGTCGATGCCGTAGCCCTGCTCCCCCATCAGCGCTTCGCCGCTGAGTTTGAGCAGAACGCGCTTGTAACCCATTGCCCACCTTGATTTGTTGGAGCGTAGCAACGGCCTTGCGGGTCCCCGTCAGAGCGCGGCGGCGAGCGAACGGGCCTACCAGGGCAACGGTTCACCGTTGGCGTGCCAGAAGCTGCCAGAGCTCTCCAACGTCAGGGCGTCGATGCGCGCCAGTAGGCCAGTGACCGCCTGCTCGGGGCTGATGCCTTGGGGGTTGAAGTTGATCATGCGGGTGCGCACCAGGCCCGGGTGCAGGATCGCCACGGCGATGCCACGCGGTTTGAGGTCGATCGCCAGCGACCGGCCGGCCATGTTCAGCGCCACCTTGGACATCCTGTAGCCGTAGGAGCCCCCCGAGCTGTTGTCGTCGATCGAGCCCATGCGGCTGGTCATCAGCGCCAGCTTGGAGCCGGGGTGCAGGTTGCCCAGCAGGGCCTGGCTCAACAACAGGGGCGCCAGGGCGTTCAGCTCGAACTGGCGCCGCAGGCTGGCCGGGTCCAGGTGCCCGAGGCTGCTCCCCTCCAGGATGCCGGCGTTGAGAATCGCCACATCCAGGGGTTGTCCAGCCAGCCGCTGCACCAGTGCGGTGATGGTGGTTTCGTCGCTGAGCTCGATCCCTGCCTCAATGCGCACCCCCAGGCTCTCGAGCTCTGATGAGGCGCTGCGGCAGACGGCGATCACCTGGTCGCCGCGGTCGCGCAGTTGGCGGCAGTAGGCCAGACCGATGCCGCGGTTGGCGCCGGTAACCAGAACAGTGGACATGGCCGTGCAGACAGGTGCTGCTCTGGCTACCACAGCCGTCAGCAGAGGACAGCCATCACCAAAGGACAGCCATGACCAAAGGACAGATCAGCGGTTGCATCGGATGGCAAAACATCCGTCTGCGCAACCGGTCTGCGCAAGGTGAACACCATTGTGGACACCATGGGCAGCGCTTGCATCAAAGGGTTGCTCGAGGGTTTTGGCGACGATTGTGTCGTGACCATTGAGTGTCCCCAGCTGGGCTGAGCGGCCTGTTCAGCAGTGGGCGAAACGCCACTTCAGCCCGTCAGAACTCAATGCCCTTCTGGGCCTTCACCCCCTGCTCGCGGAAGGGGTGGCGCACCAGCTTCATCTCGGTGACCAGATCGGCCCGCTCCAGCAGGGCCGGCGGGGCGCCGCGGCCCGTCAGGGCCACGTGGGTCAGCTCGGGGCGCAGGGCTAACCCCTCAAGCACCTGCTCAACCTCCAGGTAGCCCAGCTTGAGGGCCACGTTGACCTCATCGAGCACCACCAGCTTGCGGGTCTCGTCGGCCAGGTAGCTGCAGGAGCGCTCCCAGGCCGCTTGCACCAGTGCTCGGTCGCGCGCGCAGTCCTGGGTCTCCCAGGTGAAGCCCTCCCCCAGGGCGTGCCAGGCCAGGGCGTCACCAAACAGCTCCAGCGCCTTGGCCTCGCCGGGTTGCCACCCCCCCTTGATGAACTGCACCACCGCCACCGCCTCGCCATGGCCCAGGGTGCGCAGCACCAGCCCCAGGGCGGCGGTGGTTTTGCCCTTGCCCTCGCCGGTGAACACCAGCACCAGCCCTTTTTCGAGGTTGCGCTCGCCCACCCGTTGGCGTTGCACCTGCTGGCGCCGTTGCATGCGGGCCTGGTAGGCCGCCTGTTCGCGCTCGGGGGCCAGCGCACCGCCCGGCCCGATCTCGGCGGCCAGGGCGTCGAGGTCAGCGGCGGCCCCGGCCGGATCGGCGGTGGTGCTCATCGGGTACGCCTGTACAGCAAAGTAGCTCCACTTTGGCGGCGCCGGCTCCCCGGCTGCCGGCTTCTGGGCCAGGAGCCGCTGCAGGGAACCGCCGGCCAGCCGCTGGCGCCGCCGCACCCGCAGCCCCGCGGCTTCGACCATGGCACCCAGATCGCCGGCCAGAAAGTCCAGTGCCGTCTCGGTTTCAAACAGGGCGCAGAACAGTCGCAGCGGCAGGGCCATGGCGCCGCGAGCCGGGTGCAGATCCACCACCGCCAGCCAGCCGCCGGGTTGCAGCAGGCGCGCGCAGGTGGCGAGCACGGTCCGGCGCTCCGGTTCGCTGAACTCGTGCAGGGCCAGGGAGATCTGGATGCCGGCCTGGCTGCCGGCGGGCAGGGGTGGATCGTCGGCCAGGGCTTCGATCCAGCCCACCTCCAGTCCCAGTGCCTGCGACCGCGCTCGGGCCTGATCGAGGGCCCGCGGCGCCACATCGAGACCGCTGACGTTCAGGCCCCGGCGGGCCAGGGCAATCGCGCCTTCGCCGCCACCGCAGCACAGATCGAGCACTGGCGCACCGGCTGGCAATTCGGCCGCCAACCAATCGGCTGCCAGGGTCCGCAGCCGTTGCGGGCCACCGACGCTCAGGCTCGAGGCGGCCGTCACGGTCTCGTAAAACCAGCGGTGGCGGTAGGCCAGGGTGCGCAGCGGGCTGGTCATGCCGCCGCCTGCCGGGCCAGGGCCGCATCGACGGCCTGCTGCTGGTCGCGCCGGGTAATCCAGTGGTGATACGTGCGGGTGTGGATCGCCACCGAGTGCCCCATCATCCGAGCGGCCACCGTATCGGGCAGACCGATGTGAATGGTGCGCACCGCCCAAGCGTGGCGCAAGTCGTAGGGCGTGATCGGCAGTCCGTAGCGGCGGAACTGTTCCGCCACGCGCCGGCCCACCTGCTGCAGGGTGGTGCGGCGCAGGTCGGTGCACACCGGCGGCAGGGCCGCGGGCCCCTCGGCCAGCGTCTCGAGGCCAAAGCGGTCGACCCAGTCGGGCTGAAAGGGCCACACCTGGTGTTCGCCGGTTTTGCTGGTCGGCAGCACCCGGATCACCCGATCGCCCCCCTGCGCCAGGGCCGACAGATCACAGAAAAATGCCTCGTGATTGCGCAGCCCGTAGCAGGCCATCAGTCCATACACCAGGCGCCAGCCAGGGTTGGGGATCCCGTCCACCAGCGCCAGGATCTCGCTGTCACTGGGCAAGCGCCGAAACTGGGCCCGGTGCAATCCGTAGCCCGCTCCGAGCTCGCCCCAGTCAGGTGGCAGCGGCAGCTCCAGGTGGCGCGCCAGGGCCGCCAGGGCGGTGCTGCATTGGCCCCGGCTACGACTGGCGATGCCATAGCTCTCGAGCACAGCGACCAGCAGCTCGGTCCCCAGGTTCAGGCCGGTCTCGCCCGCGATGCGCTGCAGGCGCCGCAGGTAGGGCCCATAGGCGCCGCTCCAGGTGGTGCGGCTGCCGGCGGGGTTGCGCCGCCGGCGCGGGTCCTGAAAAAAAGCGGTCTCGAAGCTCTCGAGCGCCCGCGCGAGGTCGCTGCAGGGAGCCTTGGCGGCCGCGGTTGCAGCTGCTGCGTTGCCCACGTCGGCCGGGGGGCCGCTCCACAGCTGCCAATCAAAGCGCCCGTCCTCGAGCTGGTGCTGCACCAGCAACAGCTGGCGCTGGGCCTGGCGCAAGCCATCGAGGCTGGCCGGCAGCCCCAGGCTCAGGCGCTGCACCCGCAGGGTGCTGGGATCGTCGCGGCTGGGCAGGGGCCCACGCAGCCCCAGGCGGCTGCCGCGGCGCTCGAGGCGCAGACGGATGCCGGCGGCCGCCAGGGTGGCGTTGTGAAGGCCGAGCTGCTGCTCAAGGTCGGGGTCCAAGGGCTCGCTGGGCATCGGTGCCCCGTGCACGGCGGCGGCGGACCCGAAGGTATCGCTCGCCTGCGAAGCCGGCCACAGGTGCACCGGCAGCGTTACGCTGCGCCCTTCTGTTTGGGCGGCATCGCGGGCATGGCCAAAGTTGGCGTGCTGCTGTTGAACCTGGGTGGTCCTGAGCGCATCCAGGACGTCGGCCCGTTTCTGTACAACCTGTTCTCCGATCCGGAGATCATTCGGCTCCCCAACCCGGCTCTGCAGAAGCCGCTGGCCTGGTTGATCAGCAGCCTGCGGGCGGGCAAGTCGCAGGAGGCCTACCGCTCGATCGGCGGCGGCTCACCGCTGCGGCGCATCACCGAGCAGCAGGCCCGTGAGCTGCAGAGCACCCTGCGCAGTCGGGGCATTGAGGCCACCAGTTACGTGGCCATGCGCTACTGGCATCCGTTCACCGAATCGGCCGTGGCCGACACCAAGGCCGATGGGGTGGATGAGGTGGTGGTGCTGCCGCTGTACCCGCATTTTTCGATCAGCACCAGCGGCTCGAGCTTTCGTGAGCTCAAGCGCCTGCGCCAGGCGGATTCCGCCTTTGACAGGCTGCCCTTGCGCTGCATTCGCAGTTATTACGACCATCCCGGCTACATCGACGCGATGGCCCACCTGATCGCCCGCGAGGTCGAGGCCTGTCCCGATCCGGCGGCCGCCCATGTGTTCTTCAGTGCCCACGGCGTGCCCAAGAGCTACGTCGAAGAAGCGGGGGATCCCTATCAACGGGAAATTGAAACCTGCGCCACCTTGATCATGCGGCGCCTGGCCGAGTTGGTGGGCCATGGCAACCCTTACACCCTGGCCTATCAGAGCCGGGTCGGGCCAGTCGAGTGGTTGCGCCCCTACACCGATGACGCCCTGCACGAGCTCGGGGCCAGCGGTGTCAAGGACCTGGTGGTGGTGCCGATCAGCTTTGTGAGCGAGCACATCGAAACGCTCGAGGAGATCGATATCGAGTACCGCGAGATCGCCACCGAGTCGGGCATCAGCAACTTCAGGCGCGTCCCCGCCCTCGATACCGACCCAACCTTCATCAGCGGCCTCGCTGACCTGGTGCAGGAGGCTATGGCTGGTCCTGAGGTCAATCTTGATCAGGCCGCATCCCTGCCCACCAAGGTCAAGCTCTACCCACAAGACAAGTGGGCCTGGGGCTGGAACAACAGCTCCGAGGTCTGGAATGGGCGCTTGGCGATGCTTGGTTTTTCCGCTTTTCTGTTGGAGCTGATCAGCGGCCGTGGACCGCTCCATGCCCTGGGTCTGCTCTGATCGAACGTTGGCTCGGCCTGGCTGGCGTCGCCGCCGGGTCGTGCTGCTGGCGGCGGCTCTGGCCCCGCTGCTGATCACCCCGACCGCCGGCGATGCCCAGGCCACCAGCCGCTGGCGCCTGGGCGTGTTTCCGGTGGCCGGTTTTTTGGCCTACACCAGCCATTACGGCACGCGCATCGGTCCGGGAGGCAGCGTCGAACCCCACCATGGTCTGGACATCGCCGCGCCGTTGGGCTCGCCGATCCACAGCTGGTGGGGTGGGGTCGTGCAGCAGGTGATCAACGATGGATCCTGCGGTCTGGGGCTGGTGATCCGCTCCGGCGCCTACGAACACATCTACTGCCATCTCGGCGGCAGCCTTTGGCAAGGCGGGTACCGCAGTGGCCCCGTGGCGTTGCAGGTCGGCCAGGCGGTGCGCACCGGCCAGTTGATCGGCCATGTTGGCCTCACGGGGCGCACCACGGGGCCCCATCTGCATTGGGGGGTGCGCCACAGCGGGCAATGGCTCGACCCCGCCCGGGTGCTGCGGGCCATGGCTGCCAGCCGCCGAAGCCTTGGCTGGGCACCAAAACGCCTATCGCCGCCTAGGGTTAGGGGCATCTGATTGCGGTCAGTTTCCCTGGCCTGCTGCAGCCGTGACGCTCACGCCTCTCACCCCTGCGCTCTCCAGCGAGTCCCAGGCCAGTGCTCCGTCCCAGGCCCCGATGCGGGTCAAAGGGGCCTATGCCCTCATGGACGCCCTGCACCGCCATGGCGTTGAGGTTGTCTTCGGCTATCCAGGCGGGGCGATCCTGCCGATCTACGACGCCCTCCATCAGGCCGAAGCCCGCGGCTGGCTCAGGCACATCTTGGTGCGCCATGAACAGGGCGGAACCCACGCCGCCGACGCCTATGCCCGCTCCACCGGCAAGGTAGGGGTGTGCTTCGGCACGTCGGGTCCCGGCGCCACCAACCTGGTGACCGGCATCGCCACCGCCCAGATGGATTCGGTGCCCATGGTGGTGATCACCGGTCAGGTGCCACGGGCGGCCATCGGCACCGACGCCTTCCAGGAGACCGACATCTTCGGCATCACCCTGCCGATCGTGAAGCACTCCTGGGTGGTGCGCGACCCCCGCGACATCGGCCGCATTGTGGCCGAGGCGTTTTTGATCGCGGCCAGGGGCCGGCCGGGTCCGGTATTGATCGATGTGCCCAAGGACGTGGGCACCGAAGAATTCGATTACCTGCCCGTCGAGCCAGGCACGGTCAAACCGGCCGGCTTTCGTTTGCCCCCCCAGCCCAAGGACCAGGCGATCGATGCGGCCCTCGAGCTGATTCGTCAGGCCCGTCGCCCCCTGTTGTACGTGGGTGGTGGGGCGATCAGCAGCGCTGCCCATGCCCAGGTGCTGCAGCTGGCCGAGCGTTTCAAGCTGCCGGTCACCACCACGTTGATGGGCAAGGGGGCCTTTGACGAGAACCATCCGCTGTCGGTGGGCATGCTCGGCATGCACGGCACGGCTTATGCCAATTTCGCTGTCACCGAGTGCGATCTGTTGATCGCCACCGGCGCCCGCTTTGATGACCGCGTCACCGGTCGTCTCGATGGCTTCGCCCCTCGGGCTCAGGTGATCCACATCGACATCGACGCGGCCGAGATGGGCAAGACCCGCCATCCGGACGTGCCGGTCGTTGCCGATGTGCGCGCTGCCCTGGAACGCCTGTTGCAGCGTTCGGTTGGCGAAGACTCCCAGGGGCGCACCGAGGCCTGGCTGGCACGCATCGCTTCCTGGACGCAGAACTATCACCTCGTGGTGCCCACACCCGAGGGTGAGATCGCACCCCAGGAAGTGGTCATCGCCCTGCGTGATCTCGCCCCGCACGCCTTCTACACCACCGATGTGGGTCAGCACCAGATGTGGGCGGCCCAGTACCTGCGCAACGGACCCCGCCGCTGGATCAGCAGCGCTGGCCTCGGCACCATGGGGTTCGGCATGCCGGCGGCCATGGGTGTGCAGATGGCCCACCCCGCCGAGCAGGTGATCTGCGTCGCCGGTGATGCCTCCATCCTGATGAACATCCAGGAGCTCGGCACCCTCAGTCAGTACAACCTGCCGGTCAAGGTGGTGGTGCTCAACAACGGCTGGCAGGGCATGGTGCGCCAGTGGCAAGAGAGTTTCTACGAAGAGCGCTACAGCGCCTCCGAGATGACTGGTGGGATGCCTGATTTCGTCGCCCTGGCCGAGGCCTTTGGCGTGCGTGGCATCCAGATCAGCGAGCGCAGCCAGCTGCTGGAGCGCCTGACCGCGGCCCTGGCCCATCCGGGCCCGGCCTTCATCGATGTGCGGGTCCGTCGGAACGAGAACTGTTACCCAATGGTTCCCCCCGGCGCGAGCAATGCCCAGATGGTCGGGTTGCCGAGCCACCCCGAACTGGCCATTGACACCAGCCGCCAGTGCAACAGCTGCGGGTCCACCACCGCCAGCTCGCACCTGTTCTGCCCCAGCTGCGGCGCCCGGCTTTGAGCTTGAGAGACGGGATCGCCGCCAGCGTTGTGTGCCGCCGCATCCTGCAGCTGGCCCTGGCCATTGGCTTGGTGTTGTCGCTGCCGGTGCTGCCGGCTGTTGCCGCCGAGGTGCTGCAGGTGCGCAGTGCCACCCTGCTGCAGGTGGGCGACCAAAACCGCACGTACACCATCAGCCTGGCTTGCCTTGATCTGAGTCCTGAGCAGTCGATGGCTGCGACCGATTGGCTGCGCCGCGACCTACCGCGCCGCACCCGGGTCAACTTCAAGCCCCAGGGCAGCAGCAATGGCCAGCTGCTGGCCCAGGTCGTTCGTCTGGATCGGGGCAGCGACGTGGCCAGCGATCTGGCCGCCGCCGGCTTTGGCCAGCTCGAACCTGGCTGCTCGGCATCAGCGTGAGCCTCAATCGCACGGCCAAAGGCATCGTGTTGGTGCCCTCGTTGCTCCTGGGCGGGGCGTTTTTGGCTGCTGCGGTCTGGGCCGACGGCCCTGCTGCGGCCAATCGCACCCTCGCCCTGGTCTTGGGTGGGGTGCTGATGGCCGCGGGATTGTTGGCCCAGTTGTTGCCTGAATCGAACGATCAGGGCTGACTGATCGGATCAGGGCTCAGGGCTTTGGGGCCGGCGCAGGGGCCGGGGCGCTACCTGCAGCTGGTGTCTGTTGCTGCTGGCGCTGCTGTTCCTGCACCAGGGCAAAGTAGTCCGGCGTGGGGAAAAACACGAACACATCTTCCTTGGCTTTGACGATTTCGCGCACGGCGGCTGTGAGGTCCGCGGCCTGGGGCACCAACTTGTTGGCGTCGGGGATAGCCGACAAGGCTTTCTGCAGGTCGTCGTAGCGGAAGAAAAACACGCCGCGCTGTCCCTGGGGTGTATTGATCGTCAGGAATGGGCGGGTGAAGAACACAGGGGTGTTCAGACCCTCTTGGATCTGCTTGTCGGTCACCCCTTGCTTGTTCAAGATTGCCGCCGCCTCTTTCAGATCCACGGGACGAGGCACCACCGGGGCGATCAGGGTGCGGCCGTCCTTGAGCTGTTTGTTGAGTTCCTGCACTTTGTCGTTGGCGACATTGAGGGGAATCGGCAGCACACGGGCCTTGAGTTGTGCATTGGCCTTGTTGAAATTCGCCAGTTCGGTTTCGGCCATCTTCCGATCCAGATACATGGGCAGGATCAGGGTTTTGTCGCGGGGGATCGGCAGTGGCACCCCTTGATCATTGGTCAGCACAAACACCGGGATCACGGCGAGTTTCTCGATCGCCTGGGCCTCGGGGATCGCCAGAGCCGCCGCCGGCGACAACACGATCGGTGCAGCGCAGAGCAGGGGAAGGCTTGCCAGCAGGGTTGCGCGTGCTGCCGGAAGGGTGCGACGCAGGGACCATCCAAGTCCTGCAAGGGTGCGACGAATCAACAGAAGAGATGCAGCAGCTTCAGCCTAAGCAGGTGCACCGGTGAACACCAGCGACCGCTGACCGCTCGTGAGCTCGTCACAGTGGCACCAGCGCCGTGTCTGAGGCCTGCATGTCGCAGTTGGTACTACCCCTGGCGAGCGTGGGGTTGGATGACATCGCCCGCGTTGGCGGCAAGAACGCCGCGTTGGGTGAGATGCAGCAGCACCTTGCCGCAGCAGGAGTCCCTGTTCCGCCTGGGTTTGCGACCACAGCTGAGGCCTATCAGTTGCTGCTCGAGCAATCCGATTCGCAGGGGCACGGGCGTGTGCGCGACCGCCTCGCGGCTCTGCTGGCGGGTCTTGATGCCAACGATCTGGATGAGCTGCAGCGGGCCGGCGCAGCCGCGCGTCAGTTGCTCGCCTCCGCCCCTTGGCCGGCGGTGTTGGAGACGCAGATCACGGCGGCCTATGGGGCTCTGGGTGGTGGCCCGGTGGCGGTGCGCTCCAGCGCCACGGCAGAAGATCTGCCCGAGGCCAGTTTTGCGGGTCAGCAGGACACCCTGCTCAATGTCGAGGGGGTGCCGGCGCTGATGGCCGCCTGCCGCCACTGTCTGGCGTCGCTGTTCACCGATCGCGCCATCGTCTACCGACAGCAGCACGGCTTTGACCATCTGGCGGTGGCCCTGTCGGTCGGCGTGCAGCGGCTGGTGCGGGTCGATCGCGGGGCGGCCGGTGTGCTGTTCAGCCTCGACACCGAAAGCGGTTGCCGCGATGTGGTGCTGATCAACGGCGCCTATGGCTTTGGCGAATCGGTGGTGCAGGGCTCGGTCAATCCCGACGAGTGGCTTGTGTTCAAGCCCACCCTGGCCCAGGGTTATGGGGCGATTGTGAGCCGGCGGCTTGGCAGCAAGGCCGAGCGTTTGGTGTGCGATCCCGCGGGTGGACTGCAGCGACAGCCGGTGCCGCAGGCGCTGCAGCAGCGGTTTGCGCTCACCGATGCCGAGGTCCTGCAGCTGGCCCGCTGGGCGGTGCAAATCGAGGCCCACACCAGTGCCCGCCGCGGCCTGCCGACGCCGATGGACATCGAATGGGCCAAGGATGGCGACACCGGTGAGCTGTTCATCCTGCAGGCCCGGCCCGAGACGGTGCAGGCTCGCCAACGTCCCACCCTGCTGCGCCGCTGGCACCTGCAAGCCCATGGGGCCGTGCCGTTGGTCAGCGGTCGGGCCATCGGCAGTGCGGTCAGCAGCGGCGTCGCCCGCGTGCTCGACGACCCCAGCCAGATGGAGCGCTTCCACGACGGTGACCTGCTGGTGAGTTCACGCACCGATCCCGACTGGGAGCCGATCCTGCGGCGGGCCAGCGCCGTGATCACCGACCAGGGAGGCCGCACTTGCCATGCGGCGATCATTGCCCGTGAGATGGGCCTGACGGCCATTGTCGGCACGGGTGTTGGCACCCGGCGCATCGCCGATGGTGCGGCCATCACCGCCAGCTGCTGTGAGGGCGAGCAGGGACACGTCTATCCCGGACTGTTGCCGTTTCGGATCGACGAGCAGGAGCTGGCCGATCTGCCCCACACCCGCACCCGGGTGATGCTCAATCTGGGCAATCCCGAGCAGGCGTTTCAGCTGGGCCAGTGCCCGAGTGATGGCGTCGGCCTGGCCCGACTGGAATTCATCATCGCCAATCAGGTTGGCGTGCATCCGCTCGCCCTGCTGCAGCTCGACCAGCTCGCGCCTGGCGCGCTGCGCGAGGCGATCAGTCGGCGGATCGCCCCCGCAGCCAGTGGTGCGGCGTTCTATGTCGAGCGGCTGGCCGAGGGCATGGCCCGCATGGCAGCCGCGTTCTATCCGCGACCCGTGCTGCTGCGCTTTTCGGATTTCAAGAGCAGCGAATACGCCCGCCTGCTGGGGGGTGAGTTGTTTGAGCCCCAGGAGCAGAACCCGATGTTGGGTTGGCGTGGGGCATCGCGCTATCGCAGTGCTGCCTTTGCCCCGGCCTTTGCCCTCGAGTGTGAGGCCCTGCGGCGAGTGCGCTGCGATCTCGGCCTGGTCAATGCGACGGCGATGGTCCCCTTTTGCCGCACCCCCGCCGAAGCCGATGCGGTGCTGAGCGCCATGGCTGCAGCGGGACTCGAGCGCGGCCGCGACGGCTTGCAGGTCTGGATGATGGTCGAGCTGCCAGCCAATGTCCTGCAGCTGGAAGCGTTTGCCGAGCGTTTCGATGGGTTCTCGATCGGCTCCAATGACCTGACCCAGCTGACCCTGGGGCTGGACCGAGATTCGGCCCTGGTGGCGGATCTCTTTGATGAGAGCCATGCCGCCGTTCTGGCGCTGATCGCTGAGGCCATTGCCAAGGCCCATCGCTGGGGCAAGCCGATCGGGCTGTGCGGTCAGGCTCCCAGTGACAACCCCGCGGTGCTGACGTTTTTACTCGAGCAGGGGATTGATTCGATCAGTCTCAATCCCGATGCGCTCATCCCTGGGCGACTGCAGGTCGCCAAGCTCGAGGCGCAGGCTCAGGCGTCAGCTGCCAGACCAGCACGGCATGGGCCAGACAGCGGCCGGCACTGAGCACCGCCAGGCCGATGCACAACGGGCAGTGGGTCAGGGCCATGGCCTGCTCGACAATGGAAGCACCATCGCACCGGTGGCCCCGCTCCGTTGGCTGTTGACATGAATCCTCAGCTTGATGGCTCCGTTGTGCAGCACCCACGGTTGTGGCGCCTGAGCGGCCTCAAGCTGCCGCTGGACCACGACGACAGCGAGCTGGCCGCAGCCATTGGCAAGCGCCTGCGGCTGCAGCCCGATCAGCTGCAGGGCTGGGCTGTGACCAAACGCAGCGTCGATGCCCGCCGCCAGGATGCGATCCAACTCGTCTACAGCCTCGATCTCGAGCTGGTCGACGATCAGCCCTTGCTGCAACGGCTGGGCCGTCGCTGGGCCCGCGACCCCCAGCTGCAGCCCGCCCCTGATCGCCGTTATCGCTTACCCCAGCTGCCCCAACGCGCTGTGGCGCAGCCCAGGCCGGTGGTGGTGGGGGCGGGCCCCTGCGGTTACTTTGCCGCGCTCGTGCTGGCGCAGTTGGGGTTGCGGCCGTTGTTGCTTGAACGGGGCAAGGATGTCAAGCGCCGCACCGCCGACACCTTCGGCTTCTGGCGGGGGGATCGGCCGCTCGATCCCGAATCCAATGCCCAGTTCGGCGAGGGTGGGGCCGGCACGTTTTCGGATGGGAAGCTGTACAGCCAGGTGAGCGAACCGCTCCCCTACCAGCGCAAGGTGCTCGAGGAGCTGGTGGCCGCCGGAGCCAATCCCGAGATCTTGACGCTGCACCATCCGCACATCGGCACCTTCAAGTTGGCCACCGTGGTTCGGGGCTTGCGCCGGCGCATCGAGGCCCTGGGGGGCTCGGTCCGATTCGAGAGCCGCGTTGATGCCTTGTTGCTCGATCCGGCTGGTCGGCGCGTGCGCGGTGTTCGCCTGGCCTCTGGGGAGGAACTCGTCGCCGCCCAGGTGGTGCTGGCGCCAGGGCACAGCGCCCGCGATCTGTTCGAGGGCCTCGCGCGCCAGGGCGTGGCGCTCGAGGCCAAGCCCTTTGCCATGGGGGTGCGCATCGAGCACCCACAGGTCTTGATCGATCGGGCCCGCTTCGGTGCGGCGGCTGGTCATCCCCGTTTGGGAGCCGCCGAGTACAAGCTGGTGCATCACTGCAGCGGACCAGGGCTCGAG
>Ga0194129_10003812_pt1 | contig 20670 bp, 13 predicted proteins | sample TA2KigCa35mmetaG_FD_150862 | JGI IMG/M metagenome (GOLD analysis project Ga0194129, IMG submission 150862) | Freshwater microbial communities from Lake Tanganyika, Tanzania - TA2015038 Kigoma Deep Cast 35m | ecosystem: Environmental > Aquatic > Freshwater > Lake | place: Tanzania: Lake...
TGCGATATAACATTCTCTGGTGAATAAGGTGGTGAATTAGAACCAGGACCATACATTGGTGAATAAGGTGGTGAATTAGAACCAGGACCATACATTGGTGAATAAGGTGGTGAATTAGAACCAGGAGCATATTGTGGCGAATAAGGCGGTGAATTAGAACCAGGAGCATATTGTGGCGAATAAGGAGCATAAGGAGGCGATATTGGAGGAGTAGTTGTTTCAGGATATTGTGGTGGAGTTTCAGTGTCAAGATTAACAGGCGTTGGTGGCGTTTCACTTTCTAAAACTACAAAATGTTCTGAGGACTTTGCTTGTCCCATTTCCATTTTTCTAACAAATTGTTTTATTAAAGAAGTCGTATTTTCAATATTTCTGTCATTTTTATCATCTAATAATTTATTAATATTATTGGAATAAGACATACTTAAGAGTTGGTCAACGTTTTCATCTGTAATAATACGCATTTGTATATTCATGACTTGTAATTCTTGAATAAGAAGTTTAAAAGAATAAGGAATTCTTAACAAGCTAAATGAACGACCAAATTTACTGAGATTTTTTATGTTCATTGTTCCATCAGGATTAGTATGAAAATTAATAGGACCATCAGAGTAAGGGCTCAAGAAAAGGTTTTTCGCTTCATTGTAAATAGCAATAGCTCCTGTTTTATTGCAAACAGCCATATAATATTCATCACCTCTTATTAAAAATGATTCATTTAAAAAATAAGCTAGACCATGAGCGCATACACTATCACGTTCCATTTCACCTATACGTAAACCACCATCATTTGCTCTACCTTGAACAGGTTGTCTAGTGAGTTGTTGATTTGGACCTCGAGCACGATAGTTAATCTTATCTTTAACCATATGTTTTAAACGCATATAATAAGTTGGTCCCATATAAATGTTTGCTTGAATTTGTTCACCTGTCATACCATTATATACGATATGGTTGCCTGTATGATTAAAACCAGCTTTTGTAAGCATTGGTCCATATGTGTTATAGTTAGAACCTTTAACTTGAAATGCTGTGCAATCTCCAAATCCGCCATAACTTACACAAGCTATACCAAACATACTTTCAACAATTTGACCAATAGTCATACGAGAAGGAATAGCGTGTGGGTTAATTATTAAATCCGGTCTTGTTCCATCTTCTAAATAAGGCATATCACCTTCAGGAATAATTAGACCAATAGTTCCTTTTTGTCCGGCCCTTGAAGCCATCTTATCACCAATTGCTGGTATTCTTTCTTCTCTCAAACGGACTTTCGCTACATTAAATCCTTCTTCACCAAGTGTGATAAAAGATTTGTCTACATAACCTAGTTGACCTTTTTTGGGTTTAATTGAATCGTCAATCCATGTTTCTTTATTAGCCAAATTTGAATTAATTTTTCCAATCAGTATCATTTTATCATTTAATTCAGTATTTTCTTTAATTAATCCGTAATCATCTAAAAAACTATAATCATAACCTTTCTTTTTACCAATTACATTATTTTTTTCTATATTAGCAAATTTAGAATTATTCATTCCGGTGACTTTTGAACTTTCTTCTCTCGCCTCATACATTGAATAATATGTTGTTCTGAATAATCCACGCGACAATGACCCTTCATTTATTAAAATAGCATCTTCTACATTATAACCTGTATAAGACATGATTGCTACAATGGCATTGACGCCGTATGGTTGTTCTTCTCGGTTAATGTAATCCAAATATCTGGATTTAATCAAAGGAACCTGACCGTAGTTTAATATAACACCCATTTTATCAATACGCATTTGATAGTTTGAATGGTATACGGAAACAGCTTGTTTGCTTTGACCGCACGAGAAAGCACTTCTGGTAATTGGATTGTTTTCAGGATAAATAACTAAATTTGACATTACACTTAAAATCAATGATGGTTCTATTTCCATATGAGTGTAATATTTATTTCTCTTCAAATCTTCTGGTGTAGTAGCTATTAAAGACGCTTCTTCTTCAGCTGTATCAATATAATCTACTAATGCTTGATTAGAAATAAGTTTACTAAAAACCACTTCTTTGTCAACGCCTATGTCAGGATATAATTTCATAAGTTCATATGTTATGTTATTTTTAGTGTGATAATTTTCATCTGCTTTTTTCAAAAATCCAGAAATTATTTGTTCCCAAGTGATGGTTCCTTTTTCAAGTTCTTTAATTATTTGACCTCTTTCGTAACTTAATTTATTGTTTGAAACATAATAAATTGGTCTTGTCAATCTACCGGAATCTGTGTATATATTGACTTCATTATGTTCAATGTCAAATGATAAGCTCGTATAAACTGGCAATACGCCATTGCGTCTGTACAATTTAAGTAAATTAACTAAATTAAACGGTTCATCGGTTACGCCTATCCAAGAACCATTAATAAATACTTTTGTTGAATTAGCAATTTGTTCTGGACTGCATTCTAATATTAAACGTAATGGTGTATTTCCTCTAATCCATTTAAGAATAGGAATTCCAGATGACTCACTCGTTATATATGTACTTATTGCTAAATGTTTATGTAACCCAATATTGCCACCATCAGGCGTATCAATAGGACAAATATAGCCCCATTGGGATGAACTCAATAAACGCGGTCCAACAACTTTGGCACTTGAATCTAATGGCAGATTAATCTTACGTAAATGCGAAATAAATGTATACCAACTCAACCGATTCAGGTCTTGCACCGCACCTAAACGCTTTGTATGAGCTTCTGAACCCCAATTACCTTTAAATGCTTTCTTAAATCCTTGTTCTACAATTCTATCTTTAAAAAATGCTTTAACATTTGATTCTATTAGACTAATAAAATTATCTTTATATTTATTACTGTCAGCAACATCTTTCGTTTGCATTTTTTTCTTAAGTGTTTGTTTCTCTTTGCGTGACAAAGTATCATCGTCTTTATAAGAACCCTTGTGATAATAATATTCTTCATCTATTTTACGAGATATGTCTTTCTTTTGTATCAAGTAATATTCTCTGAATAAATCGTAAATAAGTGTTCCGGATAATTCAATTCTTTTAAATCTAAAGTTATCACGGTCAGTTGGTTTTTCTTCTTTTGTATATACCTTCAATAAACGATAAACCATATAGCCAACAAAATATGCTTTCTCCAAAAAATTTAATTCTCCAATATGCGGTAAGAAATAATTCGAGAGAATTTCTATAACACCAGATATTGTTCCTCTTTTTGTTAATTCAGCAATAAATTGTAGAGCATTTTGTTGTGTAAAAAATTTATTAGCATCATGTACAGAAGGTATAAATAAATCAACCATCGACTCATTTTTTTCAATATCTAATATACAAGTTTTGATAATATCTTTATCCGAAATAACACCTAATGCTCTCATTAGAATAAATAACGGAACTGGTTTTTTAACATTTGGAACTGATACAACTATCTGATTATTGCTATAAGATGCTGATGGTGCTACAATTTCAACAGATGATGTTCTTATTGGTTTTGATGAATCCTCTGAAACAGAACGTATTTTAGCTGAATAACTATATATATCGTCTTCACCATATTTTCTAATATAAATCATATTATCAGCAAATTTTTCTTGAGGAATAACTATTTTTTCCTTACCATCAATAATAAAATAACCACCGTAATCATTGCGGCACTCTCCAGCATTAAATCTCACTTCTCTAGTCATACCATTCAAGATACATAAATCAGATTGAAGCATAATAGGAAAGCGACCCAAATAAACTTTATTAATTGTGGTATTATATGTTTTCTTTTCATCTCCTACATAGTATAAAACATCGACCTCAACGTCATAATGAATTGTTATTCCATAAGTCATATTGCGTAATCGTGCGTCATTTGGAAACATGTAATGCGCATTATTGTCATCATAAATAACTGGTTTACCATAGTAAATTTGACTACCTGTTTTACCACCTAAATACAATAAACACTCATTTCTTTTACCTGGGTCACTTTCATCTTCTCTTTCAATAAATCTAATTGGGTTGTTTTCATGAAAGATTTTTTTGATGCCGCTTTTAAAAAAATCGTTAAATGTTTCTAAATGATGAGACACTAGACAATTTGGATTATCTTTAAAGTATTTATCGATTAATTTCCAAGATATGTTTTCTTTATCCATTTTATATTATAATAATCATATTTTTTTAAAATATTTATTATGATTATTATTTAAATATTATTATTAATAAATAATAATGATTAAAATTAAAATTTTTTGTTCATTTGCGACAAGTAAAAAATGTAAAGAAGTATTTGAGAAAATTAATTATGTTAATGAAATATCTTTTTATGGTAAAGATAAAAAATATTATTTTACAAATAATGATGATTTTACACATGCTATTATCATAAATACAGCTATGCCAGATTTAAAAATACCAAAAGAAAATGTTCTCGGTTTAGCATTTGAGCCTATTATTTTTCTAGGATTAACTCAGGAATTTATTGATTACGCTAAAAACCATATTGGAAGATATTTTATTGGAGATAAAAAACAACTACCAGAACCATTTATAGAACATTTTGGTTATATGTGGCATTCAAGACCTCCGATGGAAGTATCAATAAAAAATAAACGTATGTCTATTATAGTAAGTGAAAAACAATTTACATCTGGGCATAAATAACGTCATGAGTTAATTGAAATAATAATTAAACTTAAACTACCTATTGATATTTATGGACGAGGTTCAACACAATACAAATATGAACGAGTTATGGGTAAATTTAATGATGCTGAACCATATGAATATTATCCTTATTCTATTTGCATTGAAAACACAGTATCTAATCATTATTTTTCAGAAAAGGTTATTACGCCATTAATGTATAATTGTGTGCCTATTTACTTAGGTTGTAAAAATTTAAATCAATATCTTGAAAATGTTGTTTTCTTAGAAGGTGATATCCAAAAAGACATTCTGATGATTTTTGAAATATTAAAAAATCCAAATGAATATTATAGAAAAACTTATACAGATAAAAATATTAAAGCAGTCAATTTAATTCAAAATTTACCTAACATTTTTCCATAATTAATACTTAAATAAATAATAACATAATATCTTAATAGAATATTATATTACCACTTTTTGTTATGAACAAAAAGAGAAATGCGTAATAATAAAAGTGTTAATTATTCTTTTTTGTTTTATTCTTTTTATTCTTTTTGCGTTTTGTTAAATTTAATTTTGTCTTTAAACTAGAAAATTTTGTCCAAGGTTCACTTGGTCTGTCTTTTAAATATGGACAAAATTTTTCATATTGTCTGTGTTTTTTACAAAATTCGTCTTTATTAAATCCAATGTCGCATGACGAACCAAATTTTCCAATAAATGACATTTTTTTAGCTAATTTTGTATCACAAACTATACCATCAACAGCTCCGCGTGGTTGATAAGGCTTTGGTCTAGAGTCTTGAGACATATATTCCCTAGCATCCAACTCATAATGAGCACAAACAGTTCTAGAACATGGATTATTATCTTTCTCTAAATAGACATCATAATGATCTCCAATTATTTTCTTCGCAATATCAATATTAATTTTACCCTTATATTCATCCATTAAATCACCAAGTCTAACCAATCTTGCACCTTGATGTCTTCTAATATCATAAAACCCTGAGTTGTTTACTTCTAAATTTCGAATACGTTCATCATAAGGCGCATTAAATCCAATAAAATATCCGTTTTTTGTTCTCTCTATGTTATGATATTTAAGACCTAATTCAATACGCAAAATTTCATTTGTATTGGTGTCTCCAAATAACCATGAATTAGCATAATCACCCGAGTTTTCATATAAAAGTATTTCACAATATTCGTCCATATTATTTCCATATTGCATAGCCTTTCTAATTCTATAACCAATTGGATAGCGTTTTTCATAAGGAATAAATCCACCAATCGTAGTTTCAGTTCCGATAATGCCTTTGGAAGTTACAAAAAAATCTGTTCCACTCCAGATCCAACATGGAGAGGTTTGCATTATAATTCTATGACCTTTATCTGGTTTAATGTCTAATATAATATTACTAAATTGCCCATCAATAAAATCTGTAAATGAATTATGAGCACATACGATTTTTCCGTCTTCAGTCCAGTCACCGACTGCTATAAAAGCACTACAATGATCTTGAGCACCACCTTCTTTAGATGTATGTGAATCAGAAACAATTGAATACCAATATGGTATAGAGCAATAGAAATTCCAAGCAATTATTTCATCAATAGTAGTTTTTGTTCCGGCAGCATTTAGACCTTGAGTTATACCCATCATTTCTTCGTAAAGTTCAGGAAAAACTTTTTCAGTCATATCTTTGAAACAATCTGATATTTCTTTGATAAAAAAAACCCATTCTTTTCCATAAGTTTCCATCATAAGAAATTTCAGTGTATTTTGGATTACTTTAAATTCTTTTGCACATAAATAACCATATGCATACCCTCTTTCCTTTGGTTTTCCATATATGGATATATATTTCCATCCATTTTTATCATAAGACATGCCATTTTTTATTTTATTTGACATATATACTATATTTATATAATTAGATGATTATATAAATATTAATTTCTAAACAATAAATATAATATTATTAAATCTATATTTTACATATTAATCATTAATAATCCTGTCATAACAAATAATAGAATGAATGGAAGAAGAACAAGCAACCAAGAAATTCCAACATGACCATCTTTACAAATCAAGTTAAGGACATATGTCCAGAAAATTATGTATATAAATTCAAATATAAATACTAAAAATGTATTTGGAACGCGACAAGAGAAATTGCCTACATGATAACTATTCCTGTTACCTAAATTTTGGAACATAATCATTACTAAAGCAATCATTGAAATAATAAAATACAATGATGCTGGTTTACATAAATCTTTCAAAGACCTCAGAAACGGAGCCATTATAAAGTATTAATAGAAAAAATTAAATTGTAAAGTGAATTAAATTGTAACAGGGTTAAATGGAAGTTTCGAAGGAAATTGATCCTTCCAAGGCATTGGATTAACTGGTGCAGCATATCCCGCTAACGCATTATAAGCGCTTCCTATACCGAATTGAAATTGTCTTCCTAAATTAATTAAATCTTGACCTAGCAAATTTGACACTGCTCCTCCTTTTTGTTTTCGTTTTTTACCACCTTTTGTATTTAAAAATGGTGGATTAGCACCTACATCAACCATAGATGTTTGAGGGTCGCCATTGCTATATGTATTTATTGGATAGTGATTACTATTTCCTGATACACCATCTACACCAGGCCAAGTGTTAGTACTTGGCGTCCATGATGAACCAATTAAACCATTTGGATAAGGAATTCCTGCATTACCGCCTCTCATTCCTTTACATTGTATACATTTACATTCTTTTCTATGTTTTACTCCTCCTACCATAAATCCTAAAGCACACATTGGACACATGCCGCCTTTTTTATTTCTTCTACCTCCTGTCATTAAACCACAATTAGAACCTCCTTTTTGGTTTAAAGCACTATTAAATATAGTGTTTGAACCAGCAGAAACAGGTCCAGTATTAGGAAGTGTTGGATTTGCCGCATTTGTATTTATTGGAGTACTAGTATTTTTTGTTAAAGAACCACCCTTTCCTGTATAAGCTAAATGTGGATTAGGAAAAAAAGAAGTTGGTTGACCAGTATAAGCTAAAGTAGCACCACCTAAATAATTTTTACGAGTTTTTTTAGAACAACCCACCATCTTATAGAATTTTTGCTTTCTACCTTTAGTTTTGCCCATTTATATAATATTATAAGAAATTAATCAATGTCAACATGAGTCAAGAAATGTCTTCGGCAGCACATTTTTTTCATATTTAATTCATCTAGAACTTCACCTTCAGGTGTCTTTTCGTGAAATTCTTTTGTTAAATAAAGAACCTTGTCAATTTCATCAGTATTGCTTCCAACTTTTTTTGCTAATTTTCTTTTGCGAACTTCTGCTTTATAAAAGCGATATTTGTCAGCAATAACCATGCCACAAGTAAAACATTTAATTGGGATAATCATTCTTATATTATTTAGATATATTATTCTAATATGTTTTTAAAATTAAATCAATTTTTTATTTTATTTAGATTAATATATATGTCTACATTAAATAACAGTGGATTAGTAAATACAAATACAAATAATTTAGTAATAGATATTAATAAAAGTTATTTTTCAGATAGTTCGTATAGTTTTTATATTTATACTGGAAACTCGAGTGCTTCAAGTAGTTCAGGAGAGAATTTCTTACCGACAACACAATACATTCCTGGACTTTGGTTTGCACATTTATCTGCATCTTTTTTCTAATTCGCCAATATGTTCTATAGGAATTTTTACAAACGCGTCGGATTCATCAACATATGGTACTAATGGCACATTATATGATAGTGGGCAAGGAAGAATACAAGCTCCTAGCGGTTTTTATATGGTTTCATGGAATGCTGTTTCTGGGTTTGATGCTGGCTCCACTAATGCTTGTAGTACATCATGTATGATTTCCATTCCGAATTCTCAAAATGACTGTCAAATTGGCGTTGCAGTATTTAGCCAATCATCAAATCCATATACATGTATATTAACACTTGTTAATATAGGTCCTCCTACGTCTGTACAACAATTAACTAGTTCTTTTCTTATATCATAGATGAAATTTACTATATACTAATATACCTTATAGTAATAATTATAAACAAACAAATTCAATAAATAATCATCATGTGTTAAGAAAATTATTATAAATAAATCTTCAATAAGTATTTGATAAAAAATAAATATTTTATACACTTATTATATAATGGCAAAATCGCGTAAAAGTAAATCCAATGCTTTTGTGAAAACTTTGCCAGCAGTTAACAAAGGTTTAACGAAAGTCGGAACTGCTGCTAAAGATCTAGCAGATGCATCTATTCCAATTGTAGAAAAAGGCGTGTCAGCTGTTTACGGTACAATGTCAACTGGACTAGATTTAGGCGTAAAAGGCGTCAAAACGGTCGCTAAAGGTATTACTAAATCAAAGCGTTCACGTAGTCGCTCATTAGCAGGTGGTCGCAGAACGAGAAGAAGACGAAGACATCATAGAAGGCATTAATCTTTAATAAATATCATGAACTGTCATCATATTTATAAAATATAAAGTAAATATATGTCAACTGTCATTTCAGTTCTTAGTAATATAAAATAGATGCGACTATATCCCTAAATTTATTGAAATAAATAGTTCATAAATCTTTTATATCATTTATATATTACAATTTTGACACGACATTACCTTTTGTAGTTTTAACACGCTTTTGTTTAACATTCGTTTTATGTATTTCATTATGACACGTCTCACATAGTGTCATCAAATTAGCTAACTTGTTCTTATGAAAAATCGAGTCATCTGTTTTGATAATTCCATTAGCATCTGCGTCTGCCTGATGTTGTAGATGATGAACTTCTGTTCCCATATTTTTACCGCATTTTTCACAAGTGCTTACAATTTTATTAGAGTTATACCTTGATTGTTTGAGAGAAAGAATGCTTCTACTTTCTGGATTATATTTAAGACGAATTTCATTAGCTGCTTCTAAGAAATCTAATGGAAGACTTAATGACTTACAAACTTCAAGACCATACATCTTATCTCCAGATCCGTCTTTCAATTTACGGTCGTACACAAGAACGTCATTTTCCCTGTCATATTTAACTGCCATATGCTTCATGTGAACGCTGTGGAGTGAAGTGATCTCTTCGTAATCAACTATTTCATGTAAATGTGTTGCGAATATGAAACTGCTGTTACACGCGTGTAACTTTTGAATACCTGCAACAAAAATACTAACAGCGCTTTCTGTTTCAGTCCCTGAGCATAATTCGTCTCCTAATATCATGCTATTTTCATCCATTAAACGCAAAATGGTGCGCAGTTCAGACATTTCGACTTCAAATGTTGACAATCCTTTAAATATATTATCGTTTCCTATAATGCGTGTAAAAATATGCTTATATGGTTTAAATCTATATGATGAGCACGGAACATATAAACCCGCTTGAGCCAATATAATTGATATTCCTAGTGCTCTAATCAAAGTTGTCTTGCCAACAGCATTTGTTCCATATAATAAAATACCATCTGATTTTCCATCTCCGAGAGAAATATCATTAGTTACATATAATTCATTCATTTGAAATCTCTCTATTAAACAATGGCGTAATCCTTTTGCTTCGACAAATGACTTTTTAGCATCTACAATTTCAGGTTTACAATAATTGAATTTCTTCGCTATTGAAGCCTTAGTATAAATAATATCAATTAAAGTTGTAAAATTGATTATTTTTTCTATTTGATTTTGATATCCACTTAACCCTTCTATAAACTGATTATAAATAACGGTAATCAAATCTTTCAAAGAAACTTTGATTGATGAAATTGTCTTACAGAAATTATTTATTTGTGAATCAATTATAAAATTATTTGACGCAGATTGCTTCTCAAATGAAAATTGTGATTTTGATGTAATAAATTTAAATGGTTTTGTTGATGTATTTAATATAACATTTGATTCTACACTAGGTAAAGCATCTTGTAATATCTTACATCTTCTACTTGTGCAAACTAAACTATAATTATTTTTTTCTGTCTCATGTATTTTCACTAATTCGCTTGATTTTGTTGTCTTCTTTTCTTTGTTTTCTATTAAATTGCTTAAATATTCTCTAATAGACTCAAGACTTTGTTCAGAGTCTTTTAATGTCTCAGTTTTTTTATCCAATTCTACGTCGACACCTTTTTTAATAAAATTTAATTCAAATTGTTGTAATTGGTCAATATCTTTTGCTAAAATTAATTCAATGTTATTTTCTATAAATAACAACACTTGTTGGCATATATCACTAATATCTGTAATATTTCTATCAAACTCACTCAAGTAATTCATAATAGTGTTATCAACTTTAATGATATCAAACAAATCACTGATTGTTTTAATGCTCAAATGTAAAGTATAAATTGATTTTGGAGAGATTTTTTTGAGGAAAACCTGTCTCTCAAATTTAGATAAATCTTTTATCAACGTTAATTTTGTTTTTAAGACGTTACAACTATTCGAGTCAAAATTATCCAAAATATATTCTGTAATATCATATTCGCGCTTTAATTTATTATTGTCACAAATAGGATTTAACATATTATATAAGAATTTACGTTTTCCCATTGGCGTTAAACAATTATTTAAAAGTTCAGAAACAGATGATAACTTTGAAGATTTAACAGAACCGTCATTAATAATATTTAATTGTTTGAGTGAATGATTTGCTAACGTTAATCTGTCGGAACAATTTTCAAATATAGGTTCTGATATTTTATTTACTAATTGCGGGTTATGTTGATAAACAAAATCTAATAAATAACAAAACGCTTGTGTAGCTATGTTATTCTCATAAAAATTCTGAACAAATACATCAAAACTATCAAATTTGTAAAATTTAGAGAGAATTTCTTTTTGATATGGTTGTTTTTCACAGTTCCTAACTCGTGTCATTTTAACATTTCCATTAGTAATATTTTCGTTAATATGAATTTTATGAATTAAACTACATGATATGCCAGCATAACTTATAACATAATCTAATTCTTTTTCTTCTGGTAAATTTGAAATTAAAATAACTTCACTCGGATTATAAATAGAAATAAATCTCTCTAATTCATCATACGTTGTTGGATTATTAACATAAGTTTCCTTAAACTGGAATACACTTGTTTTTCCAGTATAAATATCAATATTTGCCACACCAACAACGACGTACTTACCTTTTAATAAAACCTTGTTTTCAATTAAATTAATCCAAATACACGAAATAGAGTTAGTTAAGCTCTGAGTTTCAGTTTGGAAATATGTGCCTGGAGAGAAAATTCCAGCTAAACTTCGCGATGTATTTTTTATATTTTCATTTTGAGTATAAACTACCGCAGTAAATCCGGCATCTTGAATTTTTCGCAAATATTTTTCAATCATGAAATCTTTAAAACCAGCCATCATAATGTTATGTTTCCCAACACAAGTATTTTTATCGACAATATTTAGTTCACAGATTTGAGAGAAATCTGTAATTTTACTAGACGTTATGATGTCATTTTCTTTATCATACATTCCATAAACCTCAAAAAAAGCACCTACTTGCATAAGTAATATTGAGTTTTCACCGTATTCATCCTGATACTTCTTTGTTAACTCAAAATATTCATTTATCAACGACATGTTATAATATAGTTAATATATATATTATATTGTTAGCTTTAATATATATTATAAAATGTTTAAATGTCTATAGAAACAAACTCAGATTCATTGTTATCGTAACAATTGTTTATAAAAAATTTTTTTATTTTACGATAATAAATTAAGGGCAAAATTCCCAAATCGTAATGGAAAAACTTGAAAACTATTAATATCATTGACAAATAATATGGTAAATTAAATTTACTCTGATGTTCATACAGAACCGCATTTTTATATTTATCATTAAATATCGCAAACTCAACTGATAAGTTATTCTTTTCATCAATATACTTAGCTTTATAACCATGAACTACTACATTCATTTTATCAATTTTATATACAACACGTTTAAATTCTGTTCTTTCTATATTAAGTAAATTTTGTAATTTTAAAATAGTGTCTTTTTCATTATTAGTAAATATGTCAACATCGATATCACTTTGTTGTGATTTATAATCATAACGTTGTATACTTCCATAAAAATACAAAGTTGTATCTAGATAATATTTTATATTATTAAAAAAATATTCTTCATAAGGTGTTAATTTATTTTTTGTTGTTTCCATATATTATATTATTATATAATTATTTATTGTCAAATTTTAAAGCGATTAAATTCTCATCTAATTTTTGATTTAAATGTTTATGTAATAAAAATACCTTAAAATAATTTAATAAATCTTTTGGAATAATATTTAGTTTATAATATAGAATTTTTAACAATAATAGCGGTAATACTATATAAAATGGCAGATTATTTATTTTATTAATATGAAACATTATATCACTCCTATATTTTGCATCATATATAATGATTTCTAATGATAGACCTAGACATTGATTTTCATAGTTTGTTTTATAACCATATATAATTCCGTTTTTATTTGGTATTTTTTGGATTATTTTTCTAATTTTATTATCATGTAAGTTCAAATAGTTTTGTAATTTTTTTAATGTGCTATCTATATTATCACTTATAATAGCTATATCTATATCACTATTTTCACTGATAAAATCGCATCGTTTAATGCTACCAAAAAATATCAGCTTGTTTTCTATATAAGCTTCTAATTTTTTTAAAAAAATGTATTTGTTATCACCTATTTTTTCTTTTATGTCTTCCATATTAACATATGTATATATTATATTTTATAACTCTTTATCTTCTTTTGAGAAATTATGTAATAGAATATCAGGATTTGAATTTGTTATTTCTCCTGATAACATAGCTGATTCATATAATTTTCTCAATACATCATCAGGTGCATTACTGCCTATCTTAATTAAATTATGGTCTCTTAAATATGTTTTAATATCATTTATATTTTTACGTTTTAAATCTTTTTGAGCATTTAATACTTTTTTTCTAGTTCCTCTATCTTTAATTAATACACTAACTGTCTTCTTAATTTTAGACCTACCCAATGTATATTTTCTTTTAATTGTTTTCTTTGTTATATGTTTTGTAGCTATAATTTTTTCAGAATTTTGTGGTTCAAATTGTGGAGCGTTTATTGGTTGAGGAATAATTGCTTGAGGAACAATTGGTTGAGAAACAATTGGTTGAGAAACAATTGGTTGAGAAATAATTGGTTGTATCTCAAGAGGTTTTTTAATTAAATTTTCATTAATTAATGTGTTAGCTATTTTTTCTTCTGTTTTATTTTTTATTTTTTCTTTTAATAAATTTAATCTATTCTCTCTGGCTGTTTTCTGAGTGAGTATGTTTCCTCCTTGAATAATTAAAGAATCATTAGGATTTGTAACAATATTATTTCTTTGTGTCCTAGACCATTCTCTATAGCTAGGTTTCGTGCCTCCTTTTAATACACCATACGGCACATCATCTTTTGGTTTTATATGAAATGTTTCATTACTAATAGGTATAACAGGTTGCATTAATTCTTCAGGTAAATCAATGTTAATTGTAGGCCCTTGTCCTTGTGTTAAATTTTGTCCTCCCATCGAATGATAATTTCTAATTGTTTTTCTCTCCAACTCTTCTTTTTGTTTTTGTTTTAAAACTTCAGTTTTCTTTTTTTCCTCGTCAACAATCTTTTGTTTTGACAAAGTCTGTAAATAGTTAATAGAATCTGTAAACTCGTCAGTATAATTAAGTATTTCATTTTTTGGTTTTAAGGGAAGTTCTTCATGCTTACTTAATTTTCTTTTATTATTTTCTAAATCTTGTGTCTCTTTTTGTTTATGTTCTTTAATTCTTTTTAGTAGTTTATTTTTTAAAACATTTGGCGATATTAATGGAACCGCATTAGGTTTAGAAGATTTTTCTCTGTTTTTTTTAGTTTTAGAACTACCAACACTAAATAACGATGGATTAATTGAAATTGTTTTATTTGACATTTATAATATCAAATAAAATTAAATAAAATTTTTAACTATAAAGTGTATTATACAGATATCGTTTCATATCTTTTTCATCTTTTCTATTTTTAATATCATCGTTTTTTAGGAATATTTCAAGACCTTTATCTAAATCTTTTAATGTAAGTTTTTTCTTATCTTTTTCAGCAAGACAAAATACTCTTCGACTATGAGCTATTTTTGTTTTAGACAATAAAGTTTCGATATCTCTTCCAAAACATTGAAAATAATCTTTGTTTTTCTCAAACCAATCACTTGTTATTTTTGTATTTGCATCAATTTCCCAACCAATATCATTTACTAATTTAATAAATATTGTATATAAATCTTCTGCAGTGTATTCATCAGTTTTAAATCTCCAAGTGAAACGCGAATCTAACCCTTGATTAAAAGCGAAAAAACTCTCTTTTAGTTCTTTCTCATAACCAGCTATTATTACCATTAAATTATCCTTGTTATCACTTAAAGCTTCACACAGTGTATCAATACATTCCTTAGCAAAACTATCACGTTTTTCTGGATTTCCAAGAGCATAAGCCTCGTCAATAAATAATACACCACCTAATGCTTCATTTATAACATCTTTTGTTTTTAAAGCAGTCTGACCTAAGTAACCAGCAATTAAGTCGCTCCTTGTAACCTTTTTAAAACTACCTTTTGAGAGAATTCCAAGTTTACTATATATTTTACCCATTATTTTTGCTATCTCGGTTTTACCTGTTCCAGGCGACCCGTAAATAACTGTATGCAAAAACTCACCTGAAGAATTTTTATTTTTATGAAGATGTTGAATAAAATATAAAATTTGGTCAACAATATTATTCTTTAAATTCTTCATACCAACCATATTATTTAATTCTTCAAGAGGTCCTTTAACGTTATGTAGTGCGTTCATGTCAATGTTATATTTGATTGCTGGGTCATTCTTATAAGTATTAATTAAATTTAATATATCAGAAATATTATTGATTTCTACATCAATATTTATAGTCTCTCTTATTTCTACTTTCGTTTCTTCCTTTTTAATAGTTAATTTTTTATTAAATTCGTCAATATACTTATTAGGGTCATTTGGTATAATGCAAGTATCATTTTGTGTTTGTCCAGTGAAACTAGGGGATGATATATTATTCAAATTATAATCATTATTTACCCTTTTAATAATTTGATCAATTATGTTCTTAATGTCATCTTTTGTATTCGCTATTTCTTCTTTAATTGGTTTATATGTATTGTCTAGTGTGGATAAAAATTTATTATAATTATGTATTCTCATTGGGTCTAATAAATCTTTTTTTTGTTTATTTGACATTAAATAAATATATAACATTCATTTATATTATTTTATAGTTATTTATATATAATGCCAAAAACATTTCGTTCCCATCGTCAACGTAGAAGAGATGATTTACGAAAATCATATGGCAATCCTTGGGATACAAGCAGCGACAAAAGCTCAAGCAAAAGCTCAAGCAAAAGCATGAGCAAATCAAATAAAATAACTTCAAGACGCGTTTCATTAACAAAAACTCCAAAGAAAAGCTCCATGAAGTCTTCAAACAAAACAAAAAGTCATAGAAGCATTACATTTAGAGAGCCATTAGAGAGAAGTCGTTCATTGACTAAAAGTTCAACAAGCACATCACATGATGTATGGCATAGTGTATCAAGTGGAAAATAAGTTATTTAATTAAGTATTAATATATATTATTCTTGATTTAAAGCAATAATACATATTAAATATATTATTAAAACAATTTAAAATTAAATTGAAATAATAAATAACTCAAAAAATGATGTCAGATAGTATCGATATTGCAACTATGAGTTCTATTAATTTTAATGAATTATTTGATATTGAGAATGAGCCTTATATTGAAACTCCTTGGAACATTATTGAATCTTATTTCAAGGGACAACAATTAGAAAGGTTTGTTAGACATCAAATAGAATCCTATAATAATTTTGTAGGATATCAAATTACAAAAACTATTGAAATGTTTAATCCGGTTCATATTGCGTCAGAACAAGATTACGACCCTCAATCTAAAAAATATGCATTAGAAATATTTATTACATTTGAAAACTTTAATATTTATAGACCTCAGATTCATGAAAATAATGGAGCTATTAAATTAATGTTTCCACAAGAAGCTCGTCTTAGAAATTTCACATATGCCGCATCTACTACAATTGATATTAATATTAAATATATTGTTAGAAATGGAGAAAATTTAGAAAATACACAAATATTTTACAAGACCATTCCACGTGTTCATATTGGTAAACTACCAATCATGCTTAAGTCAAATATTTGTGTATTGAACCAATATAAGCACTTTGATAATGACCAAACTGGAGAATGTAAGTTTGATGCTGGTGGATATTTTATCATTAATGGTTCCGAGAAAACAGTGCTTGGTCAAGAACGTGCAGCAGAAAATCGTGTATATTGTTTTATTGAGAAAAATGATACCAAATATTTGTGGAAGGCTGAAATAAAATCAGTTCCTGATTTTAAATGTATTTCACCTAAACAAATTTCTATGCTTATTTCATCTAAAAACAATGGATTTGGTTATCCGATTGTCCTCGAAATTCCAAGAATCAAACAACCAATCCCATTATTTATTGTTTTCAGAGCATTAGGTATCATATCAGATAAGGACATTTGTAAAAAAATTCTACTTGACATCAATGAACCAAAAAATAAGCCATTGTTAGAAGCATTACAAGCATCCGTAATTGATTCTGATAAACATTTGACACAAGAAGAATGTATTAAGTACATAACTGGTTTTGCTATGTATACTCCAATTAATATGGATAAGGAAACTGGAGCAAAGAAAAAACAAGAGTTTGCATTAGATATTCTTAATAATGATTTATTTCCTCACTGTCACAGTATGGAGCAAAAAATATATTTCTTGGGTTATATGGCTAATAAGTTATTGTTAGCTTATTTTGAAATTATCAAGCAAGATGATAGAGACTCTTACTTAAATAAACGAGTTGATGGAACAGGAACGCTTCTTAATAATTTGTATAGAAATTACTTCAATAAACTTGTTAAGGATATGGAAAAACAAGTTATTCGCGAAATTAATAATGGTTCGTGGCGCTCAAAAGATGATTATGAAAATATTATCAACTTAACAAATATTTATAAAATTATCAAGTCAACTACTATAGAAAACGGAATTAAACGAGCGTTATCAACTGGTGATTTTGGCATTAAACATAGCAATACAAATAAAGTAGGTGTTGCTCAAGTATATAATAGACTTAATTATATTTCTAGCTTAAGTCACGCAAGAAGAATATCTACACCAACTGATAAAAGCGGCAAGCTTATTCCTCCTCGTAAACTTCATAATACTTCATGGGGTTTCTTATGCCCCGCGGAATGTTTTGACCCAGATACACCAATTTTAATGTGGGATGGAACGTTTAAACTCGCTAAAGAAATTGAAGTTGGTGATGTATTAATTGATGATGTTGGAAATCCTACAAGTGTAAGAACAACATGTTCTGGATTTAAGAATATGTATGATGTTATTCCAGACAAAAACAACTTTATCAAGCACAGAGTAACAGATAACCATATTCTTACCCTAAAAATTCGCGGACATAGAAATTTAGTCAACATTAACAGAAAAGATAGAAATTATAAATACGCAGTTGAGTTCTTTGACAAAAACGATATGAGATTTAAAGAAAAATATTTTAAGGAACTATCAGATGCAGAAGAATTCATTGACAAAATTGAAGAAGACAATACATTAGATATAACTATTGAAAATTATTTAAAATTAGATAAAAGAACAAAAGATAGGCTAGTTCTGTTTAAAGTACAAGGCATTAATTGGGTTAAACAAGATGTAGAAATGGATCCGTATTTACTTGGAATGTGGCTTGGAGATGGATTAAGCAACGGAACTGGTTTTGCATTAAATTATAAAACAGATCATGAGACGTTAGCTTATTGGGAAAATTGGGCTGAAAAAAATGGAGCATTAATCAAAAAAGGCAAAAGGTATAGTTTCTCTGTTGTTTCAAAGAAAAATTGTGAGACAACTTCAAATGGTGAATGTAATAGAGTGGAAGAAGCACCGCTTAAAAAATATTTACGAAAATATAATTTAGTGAATAATAAGCATATTCCAAATGAATATATTACAAACGATAGAGAAACACGACTAAAAGTATTGGCAGGTTTAATTGATACAGATGGATCTGTGCGTGACAATGGATATGAAGTTCGAATTAGCCAAGGTCCAGACAATTATAGAATTATTGAAGATGCATATAAATTAGCAATGTCTTTAGGGTTTTGTTGTGGCGTTGCAGAGGGAAAAAGTCAATGGACAGATGCCAATACTAATGAAAAAAAGTTTAGCACTTTTAAAGAATTAAGAATCACTGGATATAATATTAATGAAATACCTACTTTATTACCACGTAAGAAATTGGTTCAAGCAAAAAATGAAACAGATGAAATTAGAAGCAAGTCTTTTATGTGTTCTAAATTTACATTAGTGGAAGCAGGCATTGGGCCGTATGTAGGTTGGCAATTAAACGACAAACGTGGAAGATTTTGTTTGAAAGACGGATTAGTAACACATAATACACCAGAAGGACAATCTGTTGGTATTGTAAAAAATTTAGCATACATGACTCATATCACTATTTATTCTAATTCATTGCCACTTTATGAATATATTATGCCAAATATTACAAGGATCGATGATGCCAGCGTGACAACCGAAATGATTTATGATAAAGTAAAGATATTTATTAATGGTGCTTGGGTTGGCATTAGCGATAAACCAGAAGAATTATATTTAGCATTGAAAGACAAAAAACACAAAGGCATTATTAACATTTACACGTCTGTAATATTTGATTATAAATTAAAAGAAATTAGAGTATGCAATGATAGTGGAAGATTAACAAGACCAATGTTACGTGTAAAAAATAGAAAATTATTAATTAACAACAATATCATAAATAAACTTAATAGCACAGAATATAATTGGGATCATTTATTGACATCATCTAAAATTGGAGAGGCTGTTTTAGAATATATTGACCCAGAAGAGCAAAGTTGGTCTATGATTGCTGTTAATCCAAAAGATTTGATTAAACCAGAAAATAAATTAATAAAATATACTCATTGTGAAATTCATCCTTCAACATTATTTGGCGTGTTAGCATCGTGTACACCATTTCCTGAATATAATCCATATCCTAGAAACGCATTTCAATGTGCGCAAGGAAAACAAGCAATGGGTGTTTATGTTACAAATTATGAAAATAGAATGGATAAAACGGCATATATTCTTAATTATCCAATGAGACCTCTTGTAGAAACACGTATCATGGATTTAATTCATCTAAACAAAATTCCGTCTGGTTCACAATTAATTGTTGCTATTATGACTCATACTGGTTATAATCAAGAAGATTCATTGTTAGTCAACAAGGGGTCAATCGATAGAGGAATGGCATTGGTAACTGTTTATCATACAGAAAAAGATGAAGACAAGCAAAAAATTAACGGAGACGAAGAAATCAGATGTAAACCAGATTTATCAAAAACAAAAGGAATGAAAATGGGTAATTATAATAAAGTTAATTCGAAGGGAGTTATTCCTGAAAATACATTAGTAGAAAACCGTGATATTATTATCGCTAAAGTTACACCAATTAAAGAAAATAGAAATGACCATACAAAAGTAATTAAGTATGAAGATCAGAGTAAAATTTACAAGACGGTCGAAGAAACATATATTGATAAAAATTACATTGACAGAAATGGAGAAGGTTATAATTTCGCAAAAGTCAGAGTTAGAACAGTGAGAAAACCTGTTATTGGCGATAAGTTTAGCTCGAGACATGGGCAAAAAGGCACAGTAGGAAATATTATTCCAGAATGCGATATGCCTTATACAGCATCC
>Ga0194129_10003814_pt1 | contig 20669 bp, 17 predicted proteins | sample TA2KigCa35mmetaG_FD_150862 | JGI IMG/M metagenome (GOLD analysis project Ga0194129, IMG submission 150862) | Freshwater microbial communities from Lake Tanganyika, Tanzania - TA2015038 Kigoma Deep Cast 35m | ecosystem: Environmental > Aquatic > Freshwater > Lake | place: Tanzania: Lake...
TGGCCGCGCGAGTGGTGGGCTGACGATGCGGCGCGGATGAGCGCCATGGGTATTGCTCAGGTGCGAATTGGCGAATTCGCCTGGAGTCGCATCGAGCCTGAACCCGGACGCTTCGATTGGGCATGGTTCGATGAAGCCATCGACGTGCTGCATCGCGCAGGGCTCGTCATTGTCATGTGTACACCGACGGCAACGCCACCCAAATGGTTGGTCGATGCGATGCCCGAGATGATCGCGATCGACTCTGCCGGCAAGCCGCGGCGCTTCGGTTCGCGTCGTCACTACTGTTTTTCGCACCCAGGATATCGCCGCGAATCGCGGCGCATCACACGGACCGTGGCCGAGAGATACGGTCGTCATCCGGCAGTCATCGCCTGGCAGACCGACAACGAGTATGGCTGTCACGACACCGTCCTCAGTTGGTCTCCTGCAGCGCTTGCGGCATTTCGGCGCTGGCTGGCCGAGCGATATGTCGATATCGGCGCACTCAATAGCGCATGGGGTAATGTTTTTTGGAGCATGGAGTATCGATCGTTCGATGAGATCGATCTGCCCAATCTCACGGTGACCGAGGCCAACCCGGCGCATGTTCTCGACTTCCGGCGATTCTCGTCGCAGCAAGTCAAAGAATTCAACCACGAGCAGTGCCTGATCCTGCGCGAGTTATCGCCGGGGCGTGATCTCACCCACAATTTCATGGGGTTTGTCACCGACTTTGATCATCATGAGCTCGCCGAGGACCTTGATGTCGCCTCCTGGGACAGTTACCCCCTCGGATTCCTTGAGCAGTTTTGGTTCAGCGCTGACGAAAAACACCGCTACGCGCGGCAAGGACATCCCGACGTGTCGGCCTTCCATCACGATCTCTATCGTGGCGTGGGTCGCGGGCGCTGGTGGGTGATGGAGCAGCAGCCGGGTCCGGTGAACTGGGCCCGACATAACCCCGCACCGTTGCCGGGCATGGTGCGTTTCTGGAGCCTCGAAGCCTTTGCGCACGGCGCCGAGGTCGTCTCTTATTTTCGTTGGCGGCAGGCGCCCTTTGCGCAAGAGCAGATGCACGCGGGTTTGCTGCGCCCTGATCGGATGGATGACGTTGCCGCGCAAGAGGTGCGCGAGACGGCAGCGGTCTTGCCGCATTTCGACGGACAGCGATCGGCAAAGGCTGAGATCGCCCTGATCTTTGACTATCAGGCGGAGTGGATGACGGCGATTCAGCCGCAGGGCGCGGGCTTCTCTGCACTTCGAGTCTGCTTCGAGTGGTATTTAGCGCTGCGCCAACTGGGTCTCGATATCGACATTCTGCCACCTACGGCAGAGTTATCCGGCTATCGAATGATCATCATCCCTTGTCTGCCGGCGTTGCCGAAGGCGCTTGTTGACCAGCTGCGAACGCTCCAGGGTTCAGTCATTTATGGGCCGCGTACTGGCAGCAAAACAACGCATTTTTCGATTCCCGAAAATTTGCCGCCGGGTGAGCTGCAGACCTTGTTGCCGATCAAGGTGGTGCGAGTCGAGTCACTGCGCGAGGGTTTGCTCGAGCCCGGCCCTGATTTTTCCGTGAGTCGCTGGCTCGAGCACGTGGAGTCGGTTTTACAGCCCGAACTTGCACTTCGCGATGGCCGGGGCGTTCTGTTTCATCATGAGCGACATCGCTACCTTGCGGGTACGATCGACTTGCAGGCACTACAAAGAATTTTCCGACAGATGGCGAGCGAAGTAGACGTCAGCGTACGCGCGATGCCTGAAGGAGTGCGCACGCGGCGTATCGGCGAGTTGCACTTCGTCTTCAATCACTGTGCAGAGCCACGTTCGATCGACTCTCTCGTGCCGCGAAATGCGGCTCTGCTTTTTGGTGCGCGCGAACTGAGCCCCGCCGGTGTCGCGGCATGGATCGACGACGAGAAACCCAAGTGAAAAAGCAGCTCGCAATGTTTCGACAGCTTGGCCTGGTACTGCACTTTTATCTGCGCTTTCTGCTGAGTTTTACGCAGATCGGTTTTGTTGTCAGGCGGCTGTTTTGGTCTTCCTTCAAAGCGGACTTCCGCGGCCAGCATTGGCTGGTGACTGGCGGCTCGGGGGGCTTGGGCCGAGCCGTGGTGTATGCAGCCCTCCGCGGCGGCGCGACAGTTACCGTAGCCGCACGCAGTGCTCAAAAATTGGAGGCGCTCATTGCCGAGCTCGCTGCGGCGGGGCTCAAAGGAGCCGATACGCAATGCTGCGACTTTACGCTTGTCGCCGAGACGGAAGCGCTGATCGAACGCCTTGCCGCGCAAGGTAGACCGATTGACGCGCTAATCAATAATGTCGGTGTGCTGAACAATGAATTGCTCGTGACCCGCGAGGGTCTCGAAGCCTCGTTCGTGAGCAATGTACTCTCTCATTACCAGCTCACCGAGGGCTTGATCGCCCGGGGCCTGCTGCACTCACGCAGCGTCGTGGTCAACGTGACTTCGGGTGGCGGGTACCATTTCCCGTTGCTGCCGGCGATGCTGAACGTCACCGACCCGTCTCGTTACAGTGGCGTCGCTGCCTACGGTTTTCACAAACGGGCGCAGATGGTGCTGAACCGATACTGGAACAACATCCATCATGATCGCGGCATTGTTTTTTATGTCATGCATCCCGGTTGGGCAGATACCGCGGGCGTACAGCGCTCATTGCCGCGTTTCAGGCAGTTGCTGAAGGCGATTTTGCGCGACAGCGACGCCGGCGCCGACACGATCATTTGGCTTGTGGCCCAGCGACCCTCACAGCCTGCCGACGAGCGGGTTTGGTTCGATCGAAAAATTCGTCCTGCGCATGTCTACTCGCACACGCGCCAAAGCACCGCGACCGGTGAAAGCCTGTCGAAGTTTCTGCGGAATTTTTTGACTGAGCAGCGCAACTCATGAGTACACCAAGCAAAATGCTGTCAAAGAAAAAACTCGCGGAAGTGCTCGTTGGTGCGTGGGCTTGTCACCGTTGGACCATTCGTTACGAAGACGGGCGGGTGACGCGACCTTTCGGGCTGCGGCCGAACGGCTTCATTCTTTACACCGCTGATGGTTTCATGACGGCCACCATCATGGCTGCGGGTCGAAAGCGTTTCCGCGCGAAAAATCCACGGGATGCGAGCGAGGCCGAGCGGGCCAAAGCGTTCGACAGTTACTTCAGCTATGCGGGTCGTTGGCGTTTGCGTGGCAGTCGCATCGAGCACGAGGTCAGGGTGGCGCTCAACCCGGGTCTGGTCGGCACCAGCCAGTGGCGCGAGGTACTGCTCGAGGGATCTCGACTGACCTTGGCCGCAGTTGAAAAAACGGCGAACGGCACGCGACGCCACGAAATCGAGTGGCGTCGACCGACCCGAGGCTAGCGGAGTCTGGTTGGGCTACCGGCTCAAACCGTTGGCGCCGGGGTTTGCTGCCGCGAGTAGAGCTCGAGACTCGAGTGGCTAGGGCCATAGTCCTCGGTGGGCGCCGACAGCATGTGCGGACAATTTTTCTCGGCGTATTCGCGTACGTGCTTGGGCAGACCCGAGACATCGGCGACCGTGGTCATCGTCGATATGTACATGCAGTGTCCCGGTGCCTGCCCCATCAGCAGCCACGGCAACCACGGAGTGATACGCTGCCAAGTCCCTAAATACGGCACTGCAGAGAGATCGGGATTTTCGAGGTCTTTTCTTTTGACGAAGTAACGCATCATCTCCGAGACCTGGGCCTTGGCGCCCGCAGATTCGCGCGGCCACTTGTCGGGCTGTAGCGGGTTCTTGTAATTCAGATGCATATCGGTAGCGAGCACCAGCGTTTCGCTGTCGAGTTCCTGCCAAGGGAATATCAAAGGCAGCTTGATCAGTTTGCTCGGATCGCCGCCGAAATCTTCGGGAGCCAGAATCAGCGTCTCGCTGATCGTGTAGTTGAAAGGGTCATTGATCGCGTGCACAACGCGTACCGTTTCTTTCGTGAACGGATTGACGAAGCTGTCGATGATCTCGCCTGGCTGACCGCCGCGGGTGAGATTGGTGTAGAAAATGACTTCTTTGTTGACGCGACGGATGTTGCCATCGGGCAGGGGTAGCAAACGAGTACAAAGAAATGTCTGAAATCCGAGGAAAGGCTTGAGCGCTTCGCCAGGTCGCACCGCGAGGATCGTACCGCTGCAGTGCACGATGCGCTGCTTGCTGCTGTCCATATCCGCCTGAATGCGCGCCCAGGCGTCGCGGTTCCAGCGCGGGCTCATGAAGTCGATCTTCGTGACGTAAGGGATGACGGACATGCTGTTCTCCTCGGGCAATACGGCGCAGTGCCAGGGCAAGATTAGTCCGAGCGCCAGCCAGCACTGTCATGTGGCCGCTCGCGTCGACCATGCAGTGAGCACGCCTTCGCTAGGCTGCGAGGGTCTGCGCTTGTAAACTCCAACGCGATGTCACTGCAGGAGATCGTGATGACACAACATCGGCCGATATGGCGTAACACGGGGCGTTGCGTTTCGACCTTGGGCATCATGGCCGTAAGCATCGCCGCTTTGGCGGGCTGTACATCGCAGGCGCTGACCGAAACGACGGCGACGACTACCGCAGTCGAGTCCCCGGCGAGCGCCGAAGCCGCGCCGAGTGTGAAGCCGGTGCAGGTGACGGATATCCCGCTGCCGCGCGATTCTCGGATCGAGCAGAGTGAATCGCTGGTCATCGGCAGCGGTAATCGCTGGCTCGGCCGGTTAGTGGTCAAGGTGCGCACCGATGCCGCAGAAACCTACAGCTATTACTTCAACGGCATGCCGCGACTCGGCTGGGTACGCATGACCGCTGTGCAGGGCAAGGTCAGCAGTCTGACGTTCACCCACGGTGATCGTGTTGCCAACCTGCAAATTACCGGCGGCGTGGGCGGTGCCACCGTGACCATCTTCGTTTCGACCCGCGAAATCGAGGGTGGCTGAGCGTCCCATTTTTTGGCTTGTCGTGGTCGGCATCCTGTCGTTGCCGACCCTGCTACCGATCCTGCTACCGATCTCGGCGCAGGCTGCAGACCTCGCGCCAAGTCGCAGCGGCGCGGTGTTTCGCGACTGTCCGGAATGCCCCGAGCTCGTGGTCATTCCGGCGGGTCGCTTCCTGATGGGCACGGCTCGCGAACTGCAGATTCCCACCGAGGTTCCGGCCGAACTATCACCCACTGTGGTAATCATTGAGCGGCCCTTCGCACTCGGTCGTTACGAAGTCACGCGCAGGGAATATTCAGTATTCGCCAAGGCCACCGGTCGCGCCACAGCACTCGTGCGCTGTCGAACATGGGTCGAAGAAAAGCAGGGCTTTCGCGATCTCGACATCCCCTGGGATAAACCCAACGTTCCTGCGCAACCGACGGACCGGCACCCCGCCTCCTGCATCGATTGGCACGACGCGGCGGCTTATGCCGCGTGGTTGAGCGAGCGCACGGGGGCGCGCTATCGATTGCCGAGCGAAGCCGAATGGGAGTACGCCGCGAGGGCGGGCACTCGCGGCCTGCGGCCTTGGGGCAACGATCCCAACCGAGGGTGTCGCGAGGTCAACGCGAACGATCGCCGCACGCAGCAACGTTATCCGCTCGGTTGGGGCGGTGTGAGTTGCGATGACGGTTATGCCGATGTTGCCCCGGTAGGCAGTCTGCGGGCGAACGCCTTTGGTGTGTACGACATGCTCGGTAATGTTTGGGAGTGGGCCGAGGACTGTGCCTCCCTCGATTACATCGGTCGACCGGTCGATGCGCGCGCTTGGGTTTGGGAGGGGGGCTGTCGTCGGCGTATTCAGCGTGGTGGTGGCTGGTCTACCGGGCCAGAACGCGCGCGCCCGGGTTTCCATGGCGATGGCAGCGCGGAAGATCGAGCCGATTTCGCGGGCTTCAGGGTGGTGCGCGAGCTTGGGCCGCCGGGGTCAGGGCCTCCGCCGCGGCCCGCGCCGGTGGACGCGAAACCCGATGATGCGGTGTCGCTGCGGCCCATGGGCACCCCCATGCGTGATTGCGCCGAGTGCCCCGAGTTGCTGCAACTGCCCGCTGGTGAATTTTTGATGGGCAGCTCTGCGGATGACTACGAACACGATCTGCGCTCGGGCGAAACCCCGGCACTGCGGGTGAAAATTCGTCGCGGTTTTGCCCTTGGAATGCGCGAGGTGACGAACAAAGAATTCCGCGCCTTTTTGACGGCGACGGGTCATCAGCCAAAATATTCCTGTGCAGCACAGGGTGCCGATGACGCCCCCTTGCGTTGCGTCAGCCCGCAAGATGTCGAGCCCTATCTCGAGTGGTTATCGACACTCAGTGGCCGGCGTTACCGCTTGCCGAGCGAGAGCGAATGGGAATACGCACTGCGAGCGGGTACGAGCACCGCGCGTTTCTGGAGTGGCCGCGATTCGCACGAGGGGGTTTCGATCTCGCGCGCCTGCGATTTTGGCAATGTGAAAGACGTTACGGGTCGTGCGATCGAGTCACCCGGTCCTTGGGCGCGCTGTACCGATGGTTTTGCAGGAGCTGCGCCGGTCGCGAAATTCGCCGCCAACCCCTGGGGTTTCTTTGATCTTGCGGGCAATGTGCGCGAGTTGCTTGCCGACTGCTATACCGCGAGCTACAAGGGTCGCCCAGCCGATGAGCGCGCGTGGCTTTGGGCCGACTGCTCGCTGCGCGTGGTGCGCGGCGGGTCTTGGAAGTCGCGGCCTTTCGATGTGCGTAGCGCTGCTCGCGATCACATAGCCGTGACGGCACCGGTCGCAGACTGGGAGGATGTCGGTTTGCGCGTCGCGAGGGACTGAGCCCGCAGTCTCACGGCGCGCGGCACACGGCGGCTTCATCCGACCTAGGGCGGCACGGGGCGGTGATGATGCTCTGGCCTATACTTGGCGTATGGCCAGAATCATCATCATTGCCCTGCTCGTGATCGGCGCGCTGCTCTTGTGGCGCAGTTGGCGCAACAAGCGATAACCAAGCGCCGATTACTTCCTCGGCTTCTTCGCTTCCTCGATGACCTTTTCCGCGACATTGCGCGGCACGAGGTCATAGTGCGAGAACTCCATCGTGTACGAAGCGCGGCCACTCGACATGGCGCGCAGCTGACCGATGTAGCCAAACATTTCGGAGAGCGGCACGGTCGCCACCACCGCGATGTTGGCGCCACGCTCGAGCTGATCCTGGATCGAGCCGCGACGACGGTTGATGTCGCCGATGACGTCGCCCAGATAATCGCCCGGGGTCACAACCTCAACCTTCATCACCGGCTCAAGCAGAACCGGACCCGCCTTCGGCAGAGCCTCGCGGAAGCAGGCCTTGCCGGCGATTTCGAAGGTCAGCGCGTTCGAGTCAACGTCGTGGTAGCTGCCATCGAACAGCGTGGCGCGGAAGTCGACGGTCGGGAACTTCGCGAGCACGCCCTCTTCGAGCTGCATCTTGAGACCCTTCTCGACCGACGGCACGTATTCGCGCGGCACTGAACCGCCCACGGTCGCGTCGACGAACTCGAAGCCCTTGCCGCGCTCGAGCGGTTCGAATTTGATCCACACTTCGGCGAACTGACCGGCACCGCCGGTCTGCTTCTTGTGGACGTACTGCTGTTCGATCGGCTTGGTGAAGGCTTCGCGGTAGGCGACTTGCGGTTCACCCATGATGCCTTCGACGTTGAATTCGGTGCGCATGCGATCGAGCGTCACGTCGAGGTGCAGCTCACCCATGCCACGCAGAATGGTCTGACCCGTTTCGCGATCGGTTTCGAGGTGCAGCGAGGGGTCGGCACGAACCATCTTGCCGAGGGCCGCGCTGAATTTCTCGAGTTCGCCCTTGATCTTGGGCTGCACCGAGACGCTGATCACGGGCTCGGGGAAGCGCATGCGCTCGAGCACCACCGGGTTGTCGGTGTCGCAGAGCGTATCGCCGGTGTCGGTTTCGGCGAGCGAGACCAGCGCGATGATGTCGCCGGCGCGCGCCTCTTCAATGGCGTTCGCTTCTTTGGCGAACATCTCGACCATGCGGCCGATCTTTTCGCGCTTGCCGCGCGTGGTGTTGGTGACCGACATGCCCTTGGTGAGCACGCCCGAGTACACACGCACGAAGGTCAGCGCGCCGTAAGCGTCGTTGATGACTTTGAACGCGAGCGCAGCGAAGGGTTCGTCATCGGAGCAGATGCGTTCGCCGGTCGGGTTGCCGTCGGCATCGACGGTGTTGATGGCCGCGACGTCGGTCGGGGCCGGCATGTAGTCGACAACGGCATCGAGCACCTGCGTGACGCCCTTGTTCTTGTACGAAGAACCGCAGAGCACGGGATTGAACGCACCGGTCACCGTGCCCTTGCGCAGGCAGGCGACGAGCGTTTCGACGGAAGGATCTTTTTCTTCGAGGAGATAGGCTTCCATCGCCGCATCGTCCATCTCGAGACAGGTGTCGACGAGTTCCTTGCGGTATTCGGCGATCTTGCCGAGCAACTGACGATCGCTCGGCACGGTGATGCCGAGCTTGTCGACGATATCCGGGGTGATGTCGAGTTCCGCCGGCTTGGCGTCACGATCGTCGGAGTCCCACACCAGCGCCTTCATGTTGACGAGGTCGATCACGCCCTTGAAGTTGTCTTCGGAGCCGATCGGCAACTGCACCGGCAGCGGACGCGCGCCGAGGCGGCTCGCGATCATGTCGACGCAACGGGTGAACGAGGCACCGCTGCGATCCATTTTATTGACGTAACAAATACGCGGAACGCCGTAGTTGTCGGCGAGACGCCAGTTGGTCTCGGACTGCGGTTCCACGCCGGCCACGCCGTCGAACACGACGACCGCGCCGTCTAGCACGCGCAGCGAGCGGTTCACTTCGATGGTGAAGTCGACGTGCCCCGGGGTGTCGATGACGTTGATCTTCTTCTTGCGCCAGAAGGTCGAGACCGCGGCGCTCTGAATGGTGATGCCGCGCTTTTGTTCCTGCTCGAGGTAGTCGGTGGTCGTCGAGGACTTGAGGTCCTTGGTGTCGTGCACGTCGACGATGGTGTGCTTGCGCCCCGTGTAATAGAGGATGCGCTCGGTGGTGGTGGTCTTGCCCGCATCAACGTGGGCGATGATGCCGATGTTGCGAATGTCGGCAAGAGGAGTAGTACGAGGCATGGCAGCTTCCGTCTGTCAGTAAGGTGGGGGCACGGGTTAACCGCGAATTGTAGTCGGAAATATGACGATCAATCGATAGGTGGGGGTCAGGCCACCCCCAGCCGAACCAGTTTTCCGGGGCGTGAGCGGGTGATCTCGCCGTCGCGGATGACCTCTACGCCGGCGACCCACGTCGCGAGATAGCCACGGGATTTTTGCAGCAAGCGCCGCCCGCCTGCAGGCAGGTCGCGGACGATATTCGGGACCTCGGGGGCGATGCGTGCCGGATCGATCAGGTTCAAATCGGCACGCATCCCCGGTGCGATGATTCCGCGATCCTTGAGGCCGATATGCCGCGCATTGCGACGGGTCAACATTTCGACGAGTTGCTCGGGCGCCAGTCGCCCGTCGGCGCGATCGCGCCCCCAGTGGCTCAGCATGAAGGTCGAGGAGCTTGCATCGCAGATGCTGCCAACGTGGGCGCCGGCGTCGGAGAGGCCATAGAGTGCACGTGGGTGCATGAGCATTTCGCGCACCACAGCGAGCGAGCCTTCGTTGTAATTGAAGATCGGGAAGTGGATCAGGTTGCGACCGTCACCCGCACAAAGAAAATCATAGATCGCTTCGAGCGCGCTGCAGCCACGCTGCCTGGCCAAGGCGTAGAAGCTGCGCGACAGCGGTGGTTCATAGTCGACCGTCGCGGCGTCGGTCACCAGCGGGAACATGCGCGCGGCAATCATTTCGATGCGTGCCAGCAGCACATCGACGAGCGGCGGGATCGAGCTGCCATCGCCGGCAAGGCGCCCGGACTTTTCGGCGAGGATGCGGGTCTTGCGCGACGGATCGCGCAGCGCGGCGGCACGCTCGGCGAGCGGCAGTGTTGCGACTTCGATGTAGCCCGGAAAACCCATCAAAGGATGGAAGGTGGTGTCGAGCCCGAGAATCAGCCCGATGCCACGCGGGCTCGCCTGCAGCGACAAGGGCAGGCCGCGGGCGACGGCCTCTTCGGTGCGCGTGCGTATGGCGCGCCATTGCTCACCGCCCGGGTCGCGTTGCAGCCAGGTCATTGACAGCGGCTTGCCGCTCTCGCGTGCCAGCAACTCGACGAGATCGAATTCGTTGGCGAAGCCTTCGGGGCCGTGCAGCAGATTGAAATCACTGACTACCTGCACGACGCCGTGATCGAGCCCATCGAAGGCCCGTGCGATGCCGGCGAGTTCGGTGGCAGCAGCCTCGGAGGCCGGGGTCGCAAGCCCTGCCGTGGTGCGATGGTTGTCGGTGCGACCGGTGGAAAAGCCGGCAGCGCCCGCTTGCAGCGCCTCGCGCAGCAAGGCCTGCATGGCCTCGATATCGCTCGCGGTGGCCGCTTGCTGCGCCAGTGCGCGCTCGCCCATGACGGCCATGCGCAGCGGGTCGTGCGGCACCTGCACGAGAAAGTCGAGGCTGTGCGGCATGCGCTCGAGTGCCGCCATGTACTGCGGGAAGCTCTGCCAGTCGAAGCTCACGCCCTCGGCCAGTGCGGCACCCGGGATTTCTTCGACCCCCTCCATCAAAGAAATCAGACCTTCGACGGCGCGCCGTCGATCACCGGGCGCGAGCGGTGCAAAACCGACCCCGCAGTTGCCGAACACCACGGTTGTTACGCCATGCTGGATACTCGGGTTGAAGGTTTCATCCCAACTTGCCTGACCGTCGTAATGGGTATGCAGGTCAACAAAACCCGGTGTCAGCCAAGCGCCCGGTGCAGGCAGGCGTTTTTGCGCTCGACCACTGACCCGCCCCACCTCGCGGATCCTGCCGTCGGTGATGGCGACATCGGCCGTGTAGGCGGCGGTGCCTGTGCCATCGAGCACCGAGGCGCCTTCAATGACGAGGTCAAACATACGCTTGTCTCCCTGGTCGCCGTGGTGCTTGGGCCGAGTTCATCGCGGGATGCGCAGATCGACGCCAACTGGACAGTGATCCGGCAGCTTGCGCTGCAAGGCATCGCGAGCCTCGTAAGTTAGGCGTACAAAAGAGCCCGCAACACGCCACTCGGCGAGCCGCGCATCGAGCACGGTGTGATCGATGTAGCTACGATAATTTTGATCGGGCGCGCAGTTCACGAACGGCTGCCCTGCGGCGACGTTGATCAACTCGAGACCCTTGGGGTCGCCGTCGTTGATCTCGGCCCAAAGATTTCTGATTTGCCCTTGAGCGTTGCGCGCAGGTCCTTCGCCTGCGAGCAGGTCGTGGTTGAAGTCACCAAGCAGCCCGAACGGCCGACCTGCTGCGGCCTGCTCGTCGATCCAGCGTTCGAGCTCGGGAATTTGTCTTGCGAGCGTTTGGCAATCGCGCCGGGGGTCATCAAGCGTGCGCCGCGCACAGCCCGATTTCAGGTGCAAAGAAAGCAGCCGAAACTCGCGCTTTTCGCCAGGATAAACAATGAGCTCGGCGCCACGGCGCACTCGATCGTCGAGTGACAAGGCAAGCAGGTCGGGTCCGCAGCGATAGGGCACTCCTTTGGAAATAGCGAAGCCGGTGTTTTGCACGCCCGCGCGTTGGGTGAAGCAAAAGTCGTGATTGCGAAATACGCGACGCGCCGCGGCGATGCCGTCGACTTCTTGCAGGGCGACGATGTCAGCATCGAGGCGATCGACGTAGCGTTCCAGCACCCGCAAGTCGAGCGCCGAGCGCTCCTGCTCCATGGCAACGTTACAGGGGATGTAACGCTCGCGTGCCCCGGGCGAGCCATCGCGCGGGACGCAGGTACGTGCCAACCCGAGAAAAGCTTCAGGCGCGATCAGCCATTCGAGATTCCACGTAGCGATCCGCAGGGTCGGACCGCCCGCGGGGCGGGCGATCTGCTCGGTCGAGGCGGTGGCGGTCGTCGCGAGTGCGAGGGCAATCGCCAGGAGGGTTGCGATCCGTGACCGCAGAGTCGATGGGGGGTGCATGGGCTGCATTGTCGCCAAGCCTGACCACGGCTCGCAACGCATGCTAGCCTGCGCTTCATGGGAAAAGATGTGCAAGGCTACCGCCGCCTGTTCGGGGTCCTCGGGCCGTCGACCAACACCATCGTGCAACCCGATTTCGATGACATGCGCCCGGCGGGCGTCACCAATCATTACAGCCGCATTTACACGCCGAACTCCAAGGCGATCAGCGATGAAACCTTCATGGCTGCCACGCACAAGATCTCGCAAGGGGTTGTCGATGCTGTACGCAGCGTGATGACCTGCGAGCCCGATTATCTGGTGATGGGCATGTCGGCGATCACGTTCTACGGCGGCGCCAAGGGGGCCGATGAATTTCAGCGCATGATCGAGCGCGAGTCTGGCGTGTCGATCTCGATCGGCGCGCATTCCTGCGCGGCAGCACTCAAGGCCTATGGCGGCATTCGGCGCATCGCCTTCTTGTCGCCGTATTACCCGGTCGCGAACGCCGAGGTTCGTCGTTACTTTGCCGATATGGGCTATGAAACCGTGCGCGACGTGCCGATGCGCGCGCCCTCATGGACCGCCATTGCGCAAATCACCGAGGAGCGCTGCCGCGAGGTGTTGCGCGAACTCGATGGGCCGGAGGTCGATGCGATTATTCAGGTGGGTACCAATTTGTCGATGGTGCGTTTGGCCGCCGAGGCCGAAGACTGGCTCGGCAAGCCGGTGATCGCCATCAACACAGCCACCTACTGGCATGCCCTGCGCGCCAATGGCATCGCCGATCGCCTGAACGGATTCGGCAGACTGTTGTCTGATTTTTAGGCCTGATATTTTCAGGAGTACGCCATGCTCGAACTCAAGCACGAACTCAAACTCTCCAAGACGCGCGATGAAAAAGCGCGGATGAATTTCGTTTCCGGCTTGCGCGCGCATGTGCTCAACGACCTGGCCAATGGCATGCGTGCCGTTTATGAGGGCGACGTCGAGCCGGGTTTTCGGCGCAGCGCTGGGCGCGCCCCGAAAGATGGGCCAGAGGTCCACAAGGCAATCAAGCCCAACGAATACTTCAAGTTCTATTCCAGCCTACGCGTCACGGCGCAAGACATGGTGTGGCAGTCGGTGTTTCCGCCGCTCGAGCGCAATCGCGATGCGCTCAAGAGCAAAGCTGCTGCCTTGTCCAAGACCAAGCGACGCGAGCATGGCCCCGAGCGCCAATCCGAGCGCGGCTCCCTGACGCTGCAGCCCGGCTTCGAGGTACCACGTTACGTGTCGGCCATCGACGTGCACCTTATGGCTGGCAACTACGACGGCGAGTACGAGGCCAACGATCTTGCCGCGGGCGCGCTTTATGACAACGGTCTTGCGGTGTTTTCTTTTGGTCTGATGGGCCAGAACCTCGATGACATCGGGCAGTCGATCGCCGGTTTCATTCGCCTCAAATATCCGCACCTCAAGCCGAGGAAAATTCTTGATCTCGGCTGCACCATCGGCCACAACACGGGCTCATGGAAGGACCAGTTCCCCGATGCAGAAGTACACGGCATCGATGTCGCCGCGCCCTGTCTGCGTTATGCGCATGCGCGCGCCGAGGCCCAGGGCCGGGCAATTCATTTTGCGCAGATGAATGCCGAGGCACTCGATTTTCCGGACGCGAGTTTCGACGTGGTGTTCTCCTCGATGTTCTTGCACGAGATTCCGAAGAAAGGCATCGCCAACATCATGCGCGAGGCCTATCGCGTACTGCGTCCGGGCGGCCTGATGCTGCACATGGAACTTCCGCCAAACTCGCAGCTCTCGGCCTACGACGCCTTCTATCTCGACTGGGACAGTGCGTACAACAATGAGCCGTTCTACAAGCCGTTTCGCGACCTCAAGCCCGAAGAGCTTTGCCGTCAGGCGGGTTTCGCTCCAAAGAAATACGTGCAGTTCGTGATTCCCTCGGTCGGCTGGTACGGCGAGAAGGTGTGGAGCGAGGCGGCCACCCAGCCACGCGAAGTCGACAATGACAAGACCGGTCGGCTGACCGACGGCATTCTTTGGTACTGCTTCGGAGCTTGGAAATGAGCGCGGCGCGCAAAACCAGCAGCAAGGGCGCGAGCAAGCCCAAAGCAAAGGCCAAGCCCAAGGCAAAGGCAAAGGTTAAGGCCAAGGCCAAGCCGACCGCTGTCGCAGACACGCCGTCGCGGCAGCCGATGCGCCGTACCATCCGCGGCGGGCGTCCCTATTTCTTTGCCGACCCAGCGATCGACAAGTTGCTCAACATGCTGGTGGTTCTCGGCAGCGAGGTGTGGACACTGCGTGAGCGTCTGGCTGCGCTCGAGGCAATTCAGATTCGCCAGGGTGGGCTCGCCGCGGGTGAGCTCGATGCGCACGAGTTTTCGGCCGAGAACGAAGCACGACTCGCGGCCGAGCGCAAAGAATTCATCGACAGCCTGTTCCGCATCTTGCAAGAGCAGGTCGAAGAAGCGCGACGCCGCTAGCAGGCGCGACGCCGCTAGCGACTGCGCAAGGCCTGATCGAGATCGGCTTGCAGATCCTCGATGTGCTCGATGCCGATCGACAGGCGCACCATGTCCTCCGAGACCCCGGCTTTTTCGAGCTCGGCTGGCGACAGCTGCCGATGCGTCGTCGACGCCGGGTGAGTGGCGAGTGAACGCGCATCGCCGATGTTGACGAGACGGATCACGAGCTTCAGCGCATCGAGAAACTTTTCGCCGGCGGCGCGTCCGCTCTTCACACCGAAGGTGAGAATGCCCGAGGCGCGTCCGCCCATGTATTTTTGCACCAGCGCGTGGCTCGGATGCTCGGCAAGGCCTGCATAGTTGACCCAGCTGACCGCGGGATGTTGTTGCAGGAATTTCGCTATGGCGAGCGTGTTGTCGCAGATGCGATCCATGCGCACCGCAAGCGTCTCGATGCCCTGCAAAATCAGAAAAGAATTGAACGGCGAGATGGCGGCGCCCATGTTCCGCAGCGGCACGACGCGCGCACGGCCAATGTATGCCGCCGGGCCGAGCGCCTGGGTGTAGACAACGCCATGATATGAAACGTCGGACTCATTGAGCCTGCGGAACCGCGCCTTGTGTTCTGCCCACGGGAACTTGCCCGAGTCGACCAGCACGCCCCCGATGCTGTTGCCGTGACCGCCCAAATATTTGGTGAGCGAATGCACCACTATATCGGCACCATGATCGAACGGGCGACAAAGATAAGGCGAGGGTACGGTGTTGTCGACGATCAGTGGCACGCCATGACGGTGCGCGATCGCAGCAATTGCGCCAAAGTCGGTGACGTTGCCTAGCGGGTTGCCGATCGATTCGCAGAACACGGCCTTGGTGCGGCCATCGATGAGCTTTTCGAATTCTTCGGGTCGTCGGTAGTCGGCGAAACGCACTTCGATGCCGAACTGCGGCAGCGTGTGTGCAAAGAGGTTATACGTGCCACCGTAGAGTGCGCTCGAACTCACGATGTTGTCGCCTTGCTCGGCGATGGTCATGACGGCGTAGGTCACGGCGGCACTGCCCGAGGCCAGCGCGAGCGCGCCGATGCCGCCTTCGAGTTCGGCGATGCGTTTTTCGAGTACATCGCTGGTCGGATTCATGATCCGCGTATAGATATTGCCCTGCACTTTGAGGTCGAAGAGGTCGGCGCCATGCTGCGCGCTATCGAACGCGTAGGAGGTCGTCTGATAGATCGGTACTGCCACCGATTTGGTGGTGGGATCCGGGGCGTAGCCGCCATGGACGGCGATGGTTTCAGGGCGCATGGGCGGAGTCTCCGATGGCGTGGAATGAAAGGCGCTGCGACGCAGCATAGAGGTCGCCGTCCGGTACTTCAGCGCGCAACCGGCATGCGCTGATAACGCTCCGTTATGATGCCGTCCATCATGAGCGCATCGAATCACGGCGAGCGACTGCAGAAGGTGCTGGCCACGCTCGGGCTCGGCTCGCGGCGCAGCATCGAGGAATGGATTCGCGACGGCCGGGTCACGGTCAATGGTCAGCGTGCCGAATTGGGTGTACGGGTCGAGCCCAAAGATTTGCTTGCGGTGGATGGTCGCGCAGTCGATCTTGGCGGACGGGCCGCTGCTGCAGTGCCGGTCGTGCTCGGCTATCACAAGCCCGTCGGCGAGGTGACGACGCGTAGCGACCCGCAGGGTAGACCCACGGTTTTCGAGCATCTGCCTGCACCGCCCGGTGGGCGCTGGATCGTGGTCGGGCGACTCGACGTCAATACTTCCGGTCTGCTGCTCTTCACCACCGATGGTGAACTCGCGCATCGGTTGATGCATCCCTCATCGGAGGTCGAGCGCGAATATTTGGTGCGCGTGCGTTCGTTGCCGTCAACCGCGACACTCGATACTTTGCGACGCGGCGTCGAACTGGAGGATGGCTGGGCGAAATTCGATCGCATCGAGGCGGCCAACGCGAGCGATGGGCATGCGTGGTTTCGCGTCGTGCTGCACGAGGGGCGCAATCGGGAAGTACGACGACTGTGGAGCGCCGTCGGCCACGAGGTCAGTCGGCTGACACGACTGCGTTACGGGCCGATCAGTCTGCCTGCCGATCTACGCCCGGGTCAGTCGCGGTTGTTGCCGCCCGCGTTAGTGGAAGAGCTGACGCGCGCGCTTGACCCCGAGCACCGCCGCTAACACCAGCGCTCCGGCGGCTACGCCGACGACGCCATCGAGCAGCAGGGCAAGAAGTCCTGCGACCTTCGGCAGGAACGGCAGCGAGTGCGTGAGAATGCCGCCACCGACCAAAAACATCGCGATCATGCCGATGACGCCGAGCGAGGCGAGCAGTCGCGGTGCCGTCAGCAGCAGCGCGCGACCGAGGGAGCGCGACAAACGATGCTGCGCCCCGTCGCCATTTTTGTTGATGAGATGCGCGCCCGCGTCATCAAGTTTGACGATCGCCGCGACGAGCCCATAAACGCCGATCGTCATCAGCACCGCCATCGTCACCAGCACACCAATGCGCGTGCCTAGCGGCGCAGTCGCGACTGTACCCAGCGTGATCACGATGATTTCGGCGGAGAGAATGAAGTCCGTGCGGATGGCGCCACGAATCTTGTCGCGCTCGAACTGCACGAGGTCGACCGCGGGATTTGCAGCGGCTGCGCTCAGAGCCGCGCGCTCGGCATCTTCGGTGGCACGGTCCTGCAGCAGTCGATGTGCGAGTTTTTCGCAGCCTTCGTAACAAAGAAATAGTCCGCCGAGCACCATCAGGGGCGTGATCAGCATCGGCGCAAAATAACTGATGAGCAGGGCCGCGGGGACGAGGATCGCTTTGTTGATCGCGGAGCCTTTGGCGACCGCCCAGACGACGGGCAGTTCGCGGGCCGCTTGTACGCCTGCCACCTGCTCGGCGTTGACGGCAAGGTCATCACCGAGCACACCGGCGCTTTTCTTTGCCGCAACCTTGCTGAGCACCGCGACGTCGTCGAGCACGGTGGTGATGTCGTCAAGGAGCGCGAGCAAGGATCCGCCAGCCATATGGCATGATCCTGCCATGAAAACGCTGCGCCGGGTGCGCCAAGCTTTCTGGGGCCTCGTGTTCAGGGCGCTGTGGCGGCGGGTGCGGGATGCCGGCGAGACGCCACCGCCGGCCTTCAGCCTGCTCATCCGCGGCGGCACGGTCTACGACGGCAGCGGCGCGCCGCCGGTCGTTGCCGATGTCGGTCTTGTTCGCGATCGTGTTGCCGCCATCGGCGATCTCGGCTGGATGCGCGGCCGCACCGAGATCGATGCGCGTGGGCTCGCGGTGGCCCCCGGATTCATCAACAGCCTGTCATGGGCCACCGAGTCCATCATCGAAGATCCGACTGCCGAAAGTGACCTGCGTCAGGGCGTGACGCTCGAGGTTTTTGGCGAGGGCCTGTCGATGGGGCCGCTCAACGCCGAGATGCGTCGCGAATTACGCCTGCGGCGCGGCGATAGTCGCTATTCAGTCGACTGGAATTCCTTGGGCGAATATCTCGAATTCCTTGAAAAGCGCGGCGTGGTGCCGAACGTGGCGTCGCTGGTGGGTGCGACCACGGTGCGCATTCACGAGCTTGGCCACGCGAATCGTGCGCCGACCGCCCGTGAGCTCGTGCGCATGCAGGACTTGGTGCGCAGCGCCATGACCGAGGGCGCGCTGGGGGTGGGTTCATCGCTCATCTATGCGCCCGCCGCCTTCGCGAGTCACGATGAACTTCGCGCCTTGGCGCTTGCGGCTGCCGAATTCGGCGGCGGCTACTACTCGCACCTGCGCAGCGAGTCGCGGCAGTTGCTGCCTGCCGTGGATGAAATCATTGATATCGCCCATGCCACGCGAGCGCACGTCGAGATCTGGCATTTCAAGGCGGCAGGTCGCGACAACTGGCCGCTGCTCGCGGCAGCGATCGAGCGCATCGAGGCAGCGCGCAGCGAGGGGCTGGATGTGAGCGCCAATGTTTATCCCTATCTCGCCGGCGCCTCGGGATTCGATGCGGCAATGCCGCCTTGGGTGCAGGAAGGCGGGCATGCCGAGTGGCTCGCGCGTTTGCGCGACCCGGAGCTGCGGGCGCGCGTAGTCAAAGAAATCGAGACGACGCAGCCTGAGTGGGAAAGTCTTTATGCCGCCGCCGGCAGTGCAGAGAATGTTCGTCTGTTGGGATTTCGTCACGCCGCGCTGCAGCAGTACTGCGGCCGTACGCTCGCCGAAGTGGCTGCAGCACGCGGGCGTAGCGCTGCCGAGACCATTGTCGATCTCGTGCTCGAAGACGACAGTCGCGTGCACGCGGCATATTTCATGATGTCCGAAGACAATCTGCGGCGTTTGCTGACCCTGAACTGGGTGGGTCTGTGCTCCGACGAGGAGGCGCTGGCGCCGCGCGGCGCGTTCCTGCAGCACTCACCGCATCCCCGGGCCTATGGCGCATTCGCGCGTTTTCTCGGCCACTACGTTCGCGACGAAGGCTTGGTCGAACTTGCCGAGGCGATCCGTCGTCTTACCAGCCTGCCGGCCACCAACTTTCGCTTGGCGGATCGGGGCGTGCTGCGCGCCGGAGCCCATGCCGACGTCGTGCTCTTTGATCCGGCTGCGGTGCGCGACCTCGCGACCTATGCGCAGCCGCATCAGTTCGCCGCCGGCATGCGTCACGTGATCATCAACGGACAACTCGCGCTCCGCGATGGTTTGCCGACTGGTGCGCGTCCCGGGCGGTTTGTGCGCGGACCGGGTCAGCGAAACTTGTCGGGGCGCAGCACTTCGACATCAACCACCCACATCACGATCGCATAGTGCTCGTAATATTTTTCGCGTAATCGCGAGAGCACTCGCTCGGCGAGTGGTGTATCGCAGACGATCTCCACTCGAATGTTGCTGCTATGCCCCCAATGCGAGGCACGCAATCCTTGATCGCCGCGACCGCGGGCGTCGCTGATGGTGTAGCCACCGACGCCGAGCGCTTCAATCTCGCGCACGATATCGCGTTCGAGGTTCGATTCGGTGATCACGGTCAGCAATTTGCGGTGACTCTGGGCTACGCCGGTCATGGGAGGTGTCCTTGAGGTTTTCTTTGAAGGTCTTTCTTGGAAAGATATTCTTTGGGATGAGTCATTGCAGGCTCGTTCAGCGAACGAGCAGCCACTCGGCGGCCTCTCGATAGAGCGGGATGCCGACCAAAATATTGAACGGAAAGGTAATGGCGAGCGCTGCCGTCAGCGAGAGCGCGGGGTTGGCTTCGGGGACTGCCGAACGCATCGTGGCGGGCGCGGCGATGTACGAGGCGCTCGCGGCGAGGGTCGCGAACAGGATGGCGCCGCCCAGTGACAGACCCATGAGGACGGCGAAGCCGAGGCCGATCATCGCGAAGAGCGGCGGGATCAGCAGGGCAAAGGCGCCCATGAACAGGCCGTAGCGACGGAATCCACCAAGATGATCTGCGGCGATCAGGCCCATTTCGAGCAGGAAAATCGCGAGAATTCCCTTGAAAAGGTCAAAAAAGAGCGGTGCCATGGGGTTGAGTCCGTCGGGTCCTGCCGCCCAGCCGATGAAAAGTCCGCCGAGCAAGAGCAGCACGCTGCGCCCGAGCATCACCTCCCTCGCGATCTCGCCCCACGGGGACCCGGCCTGCAGACCCCGGGCGAGCAAAATGCCGAGCACGATGGCGGGAATTTCCAGCAAAACCAGCAGTAGCGGCATAGTGGGTTCGTAGCTGATCCCGGCGCTGCCTAGAAAGGCGACGCCCACCGCGAAGGTACCGATGCTGACCGAACCATAGTGCGCGGCGACGGCAGCGGCATTGCTGCGATCCAGGCGGCCGATACCCCGGAGTATGAAAAAAGCCAGGAAAGTCAGCAGGATACCGAGCAACAAGGTGAGCAGAAGATCACCAGCCAAGCCTTCGGCGGGCTGGCGCGCGAGCTCGATGCCACCCTTCATGCCGATCGATAGCAGCAACAAAGTACTGACCAATTCGTAGATGGCGGGGGGCAGGCGCAGGTCGGCCTTGAGCACTCCAGCGGTCAAACCCAGGGCGAAAAAGAGCACTACAGGGTCGAGAGCCATGGGTTTACTGCCTCCTTGCGCACAGACGCCGTTGACACCCTCGGCGCTGGAAATCAGAATAGGCGGCTCGTTTCACGCGGAGGGGTACCCAAGCGGCCAACGGGAGCAGACTGTAAATCTGCCGGCTCACGCCTTCGTAGGTTCGAATCC
>Ga0194129_10003819_pt1 | contig 20650 bp, 19 predicted proteins | sample TA2KigCa35mmetaG_FD_150862 | JGI IMG/M metagenome (GOLD analysis project Ga0194129, IMG submission 150862) | Freshwater microbial communities from Lake Tanganyika, Tanzania - TA2015038 Kigoma Deep Cast 35m | ecosystem: Environmental > Aquatic > Freshwater > Lake | place: Tanzania: Lake...
AAACACCTAGGCAGTTAAGACTCCGAAAGAATTTGTTGAAGACAAATTCTTACGCTAAAAATATAAAAATTCATTTTTATATTTTTACCTTTAACTTTTATATTTTTAGCCGTCGGATAAAGGATAGCAAATAAAAAAGTCGGAGAATCAAATAAAAAAGTACTTACTAAAGCAGTTATTGCAATGTCAATAGGATTAGTTATTGGGATAATAATAATATATATTTTAACAAAAAAACTTGATATGGAAGGTATGTCTGGTAAAGCATTCATTACAAAATTATTAAAGAAAAACGGTATTGTATTAATATTTATTGCATTAACTTAATTTTTATTTGCATACTTTTTTGCACAAAATATAATGTATATTGATGTTAATCTTATTAAGAAAACAATAGTTGAAAATTTAATAAAAATACGTGATTCAAAATAAATTTTTCCAAAATATTATTTAATAATATTTTATAATATAATCTAAAATTTTTTTAAGATTAGAAATTTTATATTCAATATCATATAAATCCATTTTATCAATACCTATTTTTTTTAATATTTTATCTTTTTCATCATTTAATTTACGTGCATAATCTCTAATAAAATAAATATATGGATTTTCTGTATCTTTATAATATTTATAAATATTATCTATTGCATTTTTTATTAAATCTTCTTCATTTAAATCAGGATTAGTTAATTTTAATTCAACATACCAAAAACACCATGCTAAACAATATCCCATAGGATCACCATTTTTTTTATACAAAGAAATTGAATCATTACTAACTGATTGAAATTTGGCGTGTTCTAAATAATCTCCTGGACGATAATATCTCATTTTTTTATTTAATAATTCTGATATTTTATCTTTTAATAATTTATCTAAAAAATATTCATCATTAACATCACTAATACCATAAGGTTCAAATCTTCTGATACTATAATCTTTGTAATCAATTAAAACACAATTAGCATGAGTGAATTTTTCCCCAATAATCAATGTAATTTTAATAAATAAAAATCTTTTATCATTATTTTTAATATATGTATACAAATTAGGATCAATATAATGTAAATGTTTATTGTGCCATAATATTAATGATGGCATTAATGGATATAAATATGTACGTCCAAATCCTAATATATCATACATAATTTTATAATAAGGACTATAATTAATATTTTGCATTTTTAATTCATATAATGACTCATTATATTCTTTTTGTTTATATTTAATATGTGGTATATTAATATCATTATATTTATTATTAATATAAATACAATATAACATATTATGTAAAACATCCGCATTAAATAGACCGGTATTATAATGTTTTTGTTTCATTATGCCAAAATTAAAATCACTATTTACATTATTATCTTTTTTATTTTTTTTTATTTTTTTAATTTCTTTTTTAATAGAATCAACATCTTTATTTTGCTTTAATTTAAAATAATTTTGTAATATTGTTCTAGATGTCATTCCATAGACATTCATTAGGTCTATATTTGAATTTTTTATAAAATCTAAAATAATTTTTCGCAATTTACGTTCGAGTTCAATATTTTTTATTGTAACATAATGATTTAATTTATCTGATAAATAATGCATATAAGTATTTTTATATTTATCTATTAAATTATAATTTTTAATGTATTTTATAAGAATATTTAATAAATCAATAAAATCATTATTTATTGAAATATTTACTGGAAGATATTCATTATCAAGTCCACCATATGATATATCCGAATTTTTATCTAATATTAATTTAACAATATTTATATTATTATTACTACAGGCAACATTTATTGGTAATAAAAACATATTATTTTTTGCATCTAAACCTTTATTATTTTGAATGAATAATTCAGCCATTTCCTCATATTTATTTTGTATACAATACATTAGAACAGGGTTTCTTTTAGGTTTTGTAAAATCTATTAAATCTAAATTATCTTTTATAAAATCAAAATATTTTTTATCTTTATATTTATCAATAATATCTAATATAATATTATCACTATAATAAGACACATAATTAAATAGATTAAATATATTTTGTTTTTTATTTTCTTTTTTATTTATTATAAAATTATAACATTCTATAAATGTATCATATCTATTAATACAAAATTTAATTGGTAATTCTAAATTTTTGTTAAATTTTTCTAATAGTTCTGGATATTTTTTATAAAAGTATTCAGCAACATTATCCCATCCATTTTCAAATAATAAATGTATTATATTATTACCCTCATGATTTGCTTTAATATAATCAAAATTATTATCGATAAAAAAATCTATACCTTCTTGATTACCTCTTATAGCTAATAGATGTAATATATTATTTTCGTTTAATTTATATTCATTATAATTTTTAATTTTTATTATTTCACTAAATTTATTATTGTTTATTAATTCTAATATATTTTCCATATAAATGTATATAAAAATTATATATAAAATAAAAAAATATAATTTATATATTATATGAAAATAGAACATATTATTGTTATAGCCGTTATTTTAATTATATTATTTATTATTATTAATAATAATAATGAAAATTTAAATACATCATGTCCCAAAAAATGTAGAAATACAAATGAATGTTGTTATGGCTTTCATTGTAGAAAAGGTAATTGTATAAAAGTATGCAACATCAATGGCGAACCATGTAGACGTCCTAGAGATTGTTGTAAAAAATTTAATTGTAAAAATAAAGTATGTGTATAAAAAATAGTAATAATATTATAAATATTAGTTAAAAATATAGAAAAATGGAGTATAGCACCAGTGGGGTTCGAACCCACGCGGACATAAGTCCAGATGATCTTAAGTCATCCGCCTTAACCACTCGGCCATAGTGCTTATTCCTCCACAAGATATATATAATAATATATCTTTAAATCATTTTATTATATATTTATATATAAGAAATATTAAATTTAACTAGAGCAAACTAAACAATCAGCAGGAGCTTGTCCTCTAACATAACGACATACCATTGGTTTTTCTTCTTTTTCTTCTGAATTATTATCACCACTTGATTCAGAATTATCATTGCGTTTTCTTTTTGTAGAGGCAATATTTGCATCAGCAATAGAATTTTGAATTAATTCTTCTACCGAATTTAATCCTGTGAGTCGTTTAAGATCATCAATATCAATACCAAAGTTAATTGGATTTACAGCAGGACTTGTTCTGAGATAATACATACCAGTTTTTAGTCCATTCTTCCATCCGTACATATGTGCTGTGTATAAAACTTTAAAATTTGGTTTAGGTTGAAATAGATTCATACTTTGACTTTGGTCAATAAATGGACCTCTTTCTATAGATTGTTTAATTATACTTTTCAGTGATAATTCAAATGCTGTTTTGTATTTTATTTTAATTGAATCAGGAATTGAATCAATATGTTGAATTGAACCATTATAAATGATGATAAGTTTACGCATATCTTCATTCCATAAGCCAATATCTTCGAGATCTTTTACAAGATGTTCATTAATAACAACGAATTCGCCTGCTAAAGTTGTTCTGACAAAGATATTTGTTAGATATGGTTCAAATCCTTCATAATTACCCATGATTTGCGCCGTTGAAGCAGTTGGCATCAATGCAGTTAATAAACTATTTCTGGTACCATATTGTTTTACTTCGTTACACAATGTAACCCAATCTAAATTCATTAATAGATCTTTTTCAGTAAGTCCCCATAGATGATATTGTAATTTTCCTTCTGAGAATGGAGAACCTGCAAAAGATTGATAAGGTCCATGAATTTTAGCTAGTTCTTTAGATTCATCAACTGCTGCATAATAAATACATTCAAAAATCTGTTTGTTTAATAATTCTGCTTCTGGAGAATCAAAACCAAAGCCCATCATATTGTAAATCTGGGCCATACCCTGGACGCCAATTCCGACCGGTCTATTCTTTTTATTAGAAAATTCAGTTTTTTCAGTTGGATAAAAATTTAAATCGATTACATTATTTAAATTACGTACAGCTACTCGAGTAACATACATAAGTTTTTCAAAGTTATATATAGGTTTATCCTGTTCATCATATTCTATATATTTTGGTAGACATAAACTGACAAGATTACACACTGCAGTTTCATTTTCATCAGAGTATTCCACGATTTCAGCACATTGTCCTGTTAATATACCATTAAACATACCCATATGTTTTAATGGTTCAGTAAAACAATAAGTATCTTGTTTAGTTGGTAGATTAGTTACACTTACTACTTCCACAAATTGTTCACAATCTCGTTGTGGCTCTCTTTTAACAAACTTAAGTCTTTTAGGGGCAAAACCCATATTTGCTAATTTATATAAACCAGTAGAACTTATAAGAATTCTCCATAATGGTTTACAATCATATAATTTTTTACCACCTTTACCATCAGGTAATAATCTTTTTGATTCTTTTAATGCTAAAGTAACTTTTGATTCAATTCCAAGTGTTTGTAACATCAATCGTATTTCAATTAGAAAATCTTTTTCAATACTACTTGCTTGTAAACTTTCATTGGTACCATTTCTACAAACACTACCATCTGCATCAAAAAATCCTTCTAACCATCTTAATTGTGTATTTTTATTATTATTAATCGGTACTTTAAATTTTGTTTCGAGATCTTTTGGTAAAGTTACATGAATAACATTGTTATTATTATTATCTGAATAAGATGTTTTATCAATATGTTCTATAAGTAATTTTTTTTCACCATAAAGAGTTAATACTGGATATTTTAGAGTTTTTGAATAATTATCTACTGTAGTACCATCGCCACAGAAGAATCCATGTGTATATGGATATTTAAACTCTGTTGTATTACAATTTACATCTGATGGGAGTTCACATTTAATTAATTTATTACCCTGTTTTAAATCTTTTGCAGGTAATTCTTTTGATTTTGATTTATATGATTCTTGAATATAAAATTTATGTTCTGGAGTACAATCAATATGTGTACCATTAGATAATGAAACTCTTACAAGTTCTTGGTCTTTACCTGTTTGTTTAACAGTAACTTCACTCCATTCACTTCCATTCCAAATATTTACATTTTTATTCACATAATCTTTAATAGGGAATTGTCCTTCTTTTGTTAAAATATATGTATCACCAGATACGCATAAATTAGAAGATCGAATAGTCCCAAGATTTTTTTGATTAGATTTACGATTTGCATGATCTTTGTAACACATATATGGAAAACCTGTTTCTGATTGACATGTCATAATATGTTTAAATAATTTTCGCGCAGATACTCTAGAAGTATATTTACCTTCGCTTTCATATTTTTCATATAATTTGTTAAATTCGTCACCATAGACTTTATTAAGATTTGGGCATTGGTCTGGACACATAAGAGACCATATCTCATCGCGTTCAACACGTTCCATAAATAGATCGGGAATCCATAAAGCAAGGAATAAATCTCGACAACGTTTATCTTCTGATCCGGTATTCATTCTTAATTCACAGAATTGAAAAATATCACTATGCCAAGTCTCCATATAGACAGCCACACTCCCATTACGTTTACCGCCTTGATTTACATATAATGAAGCCCAATTAAATCCTTTACATAGTCCTAGTATTCCGTCACTCAGTCCATTTGTCCCGCGAATTATTGATCCATCACCACGAATACTAGAAATATGAACACCAATTCCACCAGCCCATTTAGAAATTTGCATCATATCGCCTAATGTTTCAGTAATAGAATCCATAGAATCTTCACAAGCAACTAAATAACACGATGACATTTGTGGTCGTGGAGATCCGGCATTAAAAAGTGTTGGTGTAGCATGTGTAAAATATTTATCACTTAATAGATCATATGTTTCAAATGCTTTTTCGAGATTATCAAGATGTATAAATAGAGCAGCTCTCATAAAAAGATGCTGTGGTCGTTCAACAATAATATCTTCTTTGATTATTTTTTTATCTACTTTTTTAAATGAACGAAGACGCATAAGATATGATCGTTCAAGAGTTCTTAATCCAAAATAATCAAATTCGTAATCTTTGTTAAAATCAAGTTTAGCATTAATTAAATCGGCATTTTTAGTTACAAATTTTACATATCTATCATCTAATAGTGGAAAACGATTTCCTCTAGAATCGAGATTATTATATAGGATATTTGTAACTTCGAGCATATCAGGCGATGTCATTTTATGTAATCGTTCTGCAAGAATTTTTGAAGCAAGTTTATTATATTCAGGATGATAACTTGTTTTAACAACACATTGGTCGGCTACAAAGTTATAGAAATCATTTAATTTTATTTCGCCATGAAGCCCTTTAATTATAGTTTCTACTAATTCATCAAGATTAATCTTTTTTATTCCATATAGATTAATAAAACGATTAACAAAGTCAAAAACATATGTTTTTGAATATGAATCATTATTGATTGGGATAACAGTAGAATTAAATAGTCGATAGTTGTTTAACATATTACTTTTAGCTAATTCTGTGATATACTCGTCGGTCATTCTGGAATATAATAATAAATCAATTTTTTTTATATGAAAATATTTATTTTGATATTGAAAAAGTAATAGGGTAATTTTTATATTAAATAATTTATTTAAATATTGTAAAAGTAATAGGATATCAAATAATATCTTGCTCCACCTGCAGGTGGAGCAAGTTAGATATCAACAAAATTATAAATAATTAAGATTATTATAGAATAGTTTTCCACCCAAATGTGTAAAACTATAAAAGTATTAGAAATCAACAAAATTATAAATAATTAAGATTATTATCCTTTAGCCATTGGATAAAGAATAAATTAAATAAATAAACTTAAATTGATTTACTTTTTGTTTTATTTATATTAGTAATATTTATCATTTTATAAATATTATCATATAATGTTTTAGCATCTATTTTTAAATTTATGTCATTATGTGAATATAATATAAAATCCATTTCATTTGATTGATATATTTTTAATATTACACTAAATTCAATATTATTATAAGTAATATCATTATAATTCAAATAAAAATATTCTGGTGAACATCTTATTGTTATATCAGATTCAGAATATTTATTAAAATAATATGTAGCCATTTTAATATCATCATCTGATAAATTATCATCTAAAGTTATTTTTGTTAACTTAAACATTCCATCTAATTTAATTCTATCAATACAATCTCCTAATTTAATTGGTTCAAATCTTGCTATTTTTAATCTACTAAAAAATTGTAAAACATACAATTCATATTTATTTCTATCAGTTGTTTTTAATTCTTCTAATTTCTTTAATAAATCTGGTATTTTATCACGTATTTCTCTTCTATAATTGGGACTGTTTTGTGTACCTAATAAAATTGTAATTAAATGTCTAGGATCTAAATATTGATGTCCATATAATTCATCTAAAAATCTCATTGATAACATATCTTCAGGTGTTGATGAACCAAAACCATCTCCAGAGTCAGGAAATTTACTTAAATTACATAATTGTTGTTCTTTTTGAATTTGTTTAATAATATTATTAAAATCAATATCGTTTGAATAAGGTTTAAATAATATTCTTTGCATATAATTGGGCACATTTTGTTTTTTATTTTTAATAAATAATGACATACAACTATAAAATATCAAACATTTTTTTATATTATCTAATATATTTTGTTCGGTTAAATTTGTTCCATAATTTACAGAATTAGCTGGTACAAAAAATGATAATGGATTTATACTCATAATAAACCATTGTAAAAAATTTTGATTTTTTTCTTTAGTTATAAATGGAAATTTATTCGCATATTGAATATTAGAATAATTGCGCATAAATGATGTATAACCATTCAAATATGATGCAATAATTGTGTTTTGATTATTTTTTAATAATGTAATTAAATGAAAAGGTAATGTAAATATATCTTTAAAATTTAAATTTAATATACTTTTTGTAATTACTGCCATTGCACCATTTGTACTCACATCGAATGGTTTATAATCTATTTCTTCAAAATTATATTCTGTCAAATATAAATTTGCATCATGTATTTTAGATGCATCATTAATATATTTAATATAATTTTCTCGTGAAGTATCGAAATTTAATTTTAACATATTTTTTATATTTTCATATAAATCTGCATCAATATCATCTATATTTATAGATTCATGTATATTTAAACTTGATAGATATTTCATTAATTCATTATAATATTCGATGTTTACTTCTGTTGCGTTAAATAAAATGTCAGGTATATCTAAAATTTTATATCCATAACTAGAACCATTTATGATTAAATTAATTTTACATAATTTTATTAAAATATTTACAATATTGTGCCAGTTTTCTGGTATATATTCTAATTTTTGTGGGGAAGGAAAAAATTTACCCTCAAAACAATTTATAAATTGATATTGGTCGTCAACCACAATATTTAATTTATTTTCAAATCTAATATTTGGATATTTTTCAGTATCTCCATTATAATTTTCAGAATTTTGAATATATAAAGTTTTATACTTCATATTAATCCAACAAATATATTCTGTATTTGAATTAATAAATGTAAAATTTTTTATAGATGATACATATTGAATTACATATTTTATCCCATTTAAATTAATATTACCTCCTTTTTGATTTTTTAATTCAAGATATTTATTTTTATATTTTAAATATTTTTCTTTATATGTCATATAATATTTATAAGATTAATTTTTTATTATGAGAAAATATATCCAATAGAACCACCAAGCAAACTCATAAAAATCCAGTTAACTTTTATTAAATTAGAATCAGTCCAAAATTGCTGAAACTTGAATGGTGCTTTTAATATTTCTTTTATACTTTCTGGAGATAATACTTTTTTACCACTACTATCCATTCTAAAGATAATACCCCCCATATCATCTGATTCTAATTCAAATCCAAAAATTGTCAAACCAATTAATACACCTATAAAACTATTCATATATATAACTATATTATAATTTGTTAACTATATTATAATTTGTTAATTTAGTTATAATTTTAAAAAAATTGATAAAATAACTTTTAAAACAATATAAAAAATTATTTTCTACTATTAATATTACTAATAGAAAATGTCGACTGAACCATTATGTGATGAACGTTACTTCCGGCTAACAACGCTCCCAATTGAACCAAAATTCCAGCTCTTATGGGATTTATATAAAAAACAAGAGGATTCGTTTTGGAAAGCTGAAGAAGTAGATTTTAGTAATGATAATAAAGATTATCTTACTTTATCCGATAATGAAAAACAATTTGTAAAAATGATCCTTGCGTTCTTTGCTGCTAGCGATGGTATCGTAAATTTTAATATCAGAGAACGTTTTATGAATGAAATTAAAGTATCCGAAGCACAAGTTATGTTGGGATTTCAATATATGATGGAAAATATTCATGGTGAAGTGTATTCTAATATGTTAAATAATATTGTTTCAGATAGAACTGAAAGAGAATATCTTTTTAATGCGATAAAAAATATTTCGTCTATTAAAGCGATGAAAGATTGGGCATTTAAATGGATTCAGAATAAATCACATATAGCTTATGCTATTTTTGCTGCTGGAATTGTAGAAGGTATATTTTTCAGTGGAGCATTTGCATCTATCTTTTGGCTAAAATTAATGAAGGGTAAAAATAAACTATTTATGTCAGGACTTATTAAATCAAATAAATTAATCTCACGAGATGAAGGTATGCATACGAATGCTGATGCGACAATGTATTCGTTTATAACAAATAGAATTCCATATGATGAAGTTAAACAAATGGTTAATGAAGCAGTTTTGCTTGTTGATGAATTTCATGCTGATGGTATTCAAGTAGCTATGATCGGTATGAATGTTGATATGCTAAAAGATTATATTAGATATGTATCTGATAGATTACTAGTATTATTTGGTTATGAAAAAATGTATTTAGCTAAAAATCCTTTTCCATTTATGGAATTAATCGGGATAAATTCAAAAGATAACTTTTTTGAGACCAGAGTTGATGCTTATCAGGGTGCCCACAATGAAGAAAATGAAGGATGGAATTTTGAAAAAGCAGAAGATGGGGAATGGTAAAAATCTAAACCCCCTTGCGGAGTTTAGATTTTTTAGCAATAAAATAAAAAAACTAAAAAAATAATAATAAAATTTTTTATTTAATGAGGTCTATTTGGAAAACCACAATCACTGCAAAACTCACAATGTTCATAATATTTAGGTACAATTATCACAATCACTAAAATTATTTTTTTTTATTATTAGTATAATCTTGTGTATCTTGTATATCTTCTATATATTTAACACATTCGTCACAATAATGGTAATTTTTAATATGATTATTTGCATAAACTTCTTCACAAATATCACATCTATAAACACATTTACATTTACATTTACATTTACATTTATCTGTTTGTATATTTTGATTAAAAGACTTTTTACAAACGATACAAGTCATTTCTTGTAAATATAATAATTATATCCTAAAAATATAAGGAATACTAGATAAATATATTTTCAATTTTTATTTATTGATGCAATCAATATTATGTATTCTAATATAATTTTAATCCCAATCATATTGTGGTTTAATATTTAATTTGTTAATATCATTATTAAATAATTCAAAAATATGATCATAGTCTGGTTTTTGTTCAAACTTTAATTTGCGAACATATTCTAAAAACAATCTAAAACAATCTGGCATATCTTTACATAAATCTTCGATTTGTGTTGTTAATTTTTTATCGCCTATTTTTTCGACTTGATTTTTATTTTTATCTTTTTTTAAACCTTGCCATGGTAATACACCTTTAAAAAGATATATTAAAATATATGCAATCGATTCTAAATCATCGCGTCTAGATGGTTCAATACCCCAATGAACATTTAAACTACAATAACGTGCTGTTCCTATTAAAGATCTATCAAATTTTATATCAATATGTTCACCATTAATTACATATGGTTTACTTAATCCAAAATCCATAATATATAATTTATCATTTGGTTTTTGATAATTAAATAAAAAATTATTCGGTTTAATATCTCTATGTATAAATCCTCTTCTATGAAAATTACGTATTAATTCTAACATATCTAATCCTACTTTAAAAAGACATTGTAATGATATTTTTCTATCATTATTATCAAATTTATTTTCTAAAGATGGACCTAACATCTCCATCACAAGAATATTATATTCTGATGTCTGAATAAAATTATATACTTTTGGTATTCCATTAATTCTATTATCTTTATTTATTTTTTTATAAATATTATATTCACTTTTTAATCTATTTTTGTTTTTTGCTTCTTCTATTTTAGCAGCATATACTTGTTTATCTGTTTTATTTCGCGCTATATAAACTTCTCCAAATGAACCGGAACCTATTTTATTAATTAATTCATAATTATCTATAAAAATTCTTTTATTCATATATAAATATAATTAATATTATATTAACTAATATAAAACACAAAATATAATTTAATTAACAAAATATAATTTAATTAACAAAATATTATTAAATTAACAAAATATAATTTAATTAACAAAATATTATTAAATTAACAAAATATAATTTAATTAACAAAATATTATTAAATTAACAAAATATAATTATCGATAAAACATTAAAATTTTTTATTTATATATAATAATATATCTATGAATAAGGAAAATGATTTTTTTTCAAATACAAATCCGGATTTAATAAGTTCAAAATCTATGGCAGAATTAACAAAAATAGTTGCTAATACAGATCCAGTAAAAAAAGCAACATTATCTGAATCTACTTTATCATTCTATAAAAAATATATTCAACCAAACATTTTACCTTTAATTATTGTTGTTCTATTTATTATATTTATGGTATATAGATACATGACTAATTCAGAAAAATTTGATCCAAATAAATCAATAGATGATCCAACCCAAACTAAATTAGAGTTAAGTGAAACAGATAAACATTATGAATTTGATAATGTTATAAATCAAGTTGTAAAAGATAAAGAAATGAACGAAATTTTAAATGATGATAGTATCTATGAAAATTTATTAGATAGAAATGAATTTAATGATAGAGAAGTATTTAGAGGAACACATAATAGTTGGGAAGGAGAAAAAGATGACGAAATGGAACACCCATATGGATATGATAATAGATATATTGAAACAACAAATAATATGGTTGATTTTTCATCAAAAAAAAATAAATCAGCATTAGACGAAGCATTTAATAGAATGTTTAATTAAAAATTTAGTTAACTATTCAAATTAACTATTCAAATTAATAAATCCATTCGGATTAATATTATCAATCAATCCAACAGTTTTAAAAATATCCCGTACAAGATTGTGTTTTAATTCTGAATCACGTTGATCTTTTGCACTAAGATCTGGTCCTTTATTAATTTCCATTAATTTGGCATTTAATGTATTATCGATTGCAACATCACAACCAAATAATTGAAATTTAATATTATTGTATAGTTTTTTATTAATACCAACTTTGTCAAAATATACAGAAAATATATTTTTGATAAGATTATATATATTATTAAATACAACATATGATAATATTTCATTATTATTTTTTATTTTTTGCTCAAAATCTGATAATATTCTATCAGAATCAAGATATTTTTTGAAATCAGATTGAGTTAATGGATTTTCTTGATATACTTGTCTATCAATATATCCAGTAGTAATATTTTTAGCAATACTATTTGAACCTTTTTCAAAAAATTCTGCAGTATAATACATAAAACCATCATTATATACATATAATTTTGTATTTGATCCATCGCGTATCATTAAAACATATACTCTAAGATTTATTTTTCTATTATTAATAAGATATGGATCTTGTAATAATTCTTGAATAATAATATAAGGAAAATCAGTATTTTTATCTTTTTCAATCATATTTTTAATATCATCAACGTTATTTGAAATTTGTATACCATTTTGTCGTTGAGTATTTTTTTTTAATATATATAATTTATTTTTATCAAATTTTTCTATAAATTTGTCAAGAGAATTATCATATGGCAGCCATGATCTTGGCATTAATTTTATTGTTTTTTCTTCACCATAATGTTTAAAAACATTTTCATATAAAAATTCTTTACCTATCATTATATCAACATTATCAATTAAAAAATATATTCCATTTTTATTATATTTAAATTTATTGTATTCTTCTAAAATATTTTCATAAATACACGGTAAATACAAAATATACTTAAAATTATTAATATTTTCATTAATTATGTTAATTAATGTTTTTGATTGTAGATATTCACAATCATCGCGTATAATATATTTTTTATTATATGTATTATTTTGATTTATATAGACATAATAAACCAAATATAAAAATAAAATGATTAAAATGATTAATAATATAATTAGATATTTATCATTTTTTAATATTTTATTACAAAAAATCATTATAATATAATATAATATAAAATAAAAAAAATATCTATATTAATTTATATATATGACAGAAAAAGATTTGGAAAATATAATTATTTTTTTATTAGTAGTTGTAATCATATATATGATTTACAAACGTAATGAAAAAATGACAAGTAATAATCAAACTTCTGAAGAATCATTAAGAGATAATATTGTATTAGCACAAGAATCAGTTAAACATGAACCAACTAAACATGAACCAACTAAACCTGAACCAACTAAACCTGAACCAACTAAACCTGAACCAACTAAACCTGATACAAATATTATTGAAGGTGTTTCCAATGATAGATTTGGTAAGAGCATTGATGAAAAATGTGAACAAGTTGAACAAAAAAAATTTATTGACGAATATATGAACTATTCACGTTTTGGTAACAATATTGAAAAAATTACAACTGATGACGAGATTAATGCATATCGTAAATCATTTTTAGATTTTAGAAATGTTACTAACCAAACATCACATGGATTTGATCCAGTTGATCAAATGAATCTCGATAAGATTTCTGGACTCTATCAAGGTGGATTAAAAATCCATGAAGTATATGACAAGATTGCTGCTAAAAATTTTGATACATCTAAAATAGATCTTTATTCAATGCAAATGAATGAACGTATCGATGATACTATCCGTTCAAATACTTTTGAATATGATAATGATGAAGTTAGCAACGGTGGTTTTTTTTTCGAAAAAATCAAAGGAAATGAAAATTCTAATGAATTAAAAGCTTTTCCTTAGATTTTATTTAATTAAATAAATATAAAGTTTCAATATAAAAGAATTGATGGAGAATATACTCCAATACTTTTTTTATATTTTACCAAAGCAAATATAAAAATTGACGCAACCCTAAAAATATAAAGATTTTACTTTGTATTTTTTTGCCTCTATTTTTTATATTGAAACTTCAGTTTCAATATAAAAAATTGAAACTAAAATGATTTATCTATAAATTAATATTATATATTATAAGATGTACAGATCAAATATAATAAAAGTTTCTGAAGGAGATGTTCTTACAAAACAACTTGTTGGGCGTATATATGCAGAGACAGATATATCTAAATTTAGATATGAAATGTTAAATTATGTCCAAGATTTACCAAAATTACTTAAAAATAAATTTTTTGTTTCTCTTAATTTTTGTGGTACAAATTGTCTATTAGTTTTTACAAAAATTCAGGATAAATTTTATTCATTTGTTGTTGACCGTCAAACATTAAGTTATAATTTTTCAAAAGTAGATTTTTCAAAAATAAAATTAACTCAATTGAAATTAAATTTAGATGATTCTATTTATAATGGTACAATATTTGAAGGTATTTTAATAAAAAGACATAATATGGATGATTTATATATAATATCTGATGTATATAAATTTTGTGGAAAAAATATGATTAATGAAAAATTAAATATTAAACTATTGACTATTTTAAAATATCTTGAAAATAATTATGATCCAGATTCTAATGAAAATTCTATTGAATTACAAGTTAATAAAATATATGAATTATCAAAATATGATTATTTTTGTAAAGAAGTAATACCTAAAATAAAAAATCTTAAATATCGAGGGATATGTTTTTATTCAGAAATATCTGAAACAAAATTAATATATATGTTAAATGATCCTAAAAATAATCAAGATAAACAAGATAAACAAGAAGGATATGATACAAATAATAATAAATTTAATAATTTTAATAAACTTAACCCGACAAAATTAATTGAAATTAATAAACAATCTGATAAATATTCAGAAAAATATTTAGAAAAAAATATTGAAAAACATTCCGAAAAAATATCTGATAAACAATCGGATAAGAAAACAAAATATGTGAATACATCAAATGATGATGTTTATGCAACGTTAGAAGTTAAATCTACCGGTAATCCGGATGTATATAAATTAAATTGTGTTGATAAACAAATAGTAGATAAAAAAACAATGCTAAAAAAAACACCGATGGGTATTGCACATATACGTGGAATAGAAATGTCTCATAAAATGATAAAATTATTTGAAAATAAAAAATCACTTTTAATGAAATGTAAATTTAATGATAATAATTCTAAATTTGAACCTATTGAAATAGATAATGTTGCTAAATTTCCAACACTATTAGAAGAAATAGAAACTAAACTTGCGACAATGGAAGATTCTGATTCTGAATAATTTAGAGCTCTAAAAGAAAACAACTATTACAGAAACATTATCAGTAGAGCCTTTTTGTAATGCTAGTTCAGCTAGCATTTTAGAAATATTTGTTTTTTTATTTATTCTATTTGATTCTAAATCATAACATTGTGATATTACATAATTAGTTGCATCTTGTGCACTTACAACATCCCATAATCCATCACATCCGATAATCATAAATTGATCTTTATGAGATATCTTATATCTAAATATATCTGGAACACATGATATATATGGTTTTGAATCTAAATCACCAAATGATCTTGATACAGACAAATCTCCAATTCTCCAATCACAACCATCATAATATATTTCACCACCCATTTTTTGTATACGTTTTTTCTCATCAGGCCAATTTGGTTTATGATCTTTTGTTATTGTTTGTCCAATATTTTTTTTACTTATAACACATCTACTATCGCCTAGATTCATAATATCTAGATATCGTTTTCCTTCAAGTTTATAATCTATTATGAGAAGACACGTTGAACCACAAAAATCTGCTTCATTTTCGTATTTTTTTTCAAGAGTATCTTGAACTAATTTAAATGTATCTCTAATATATTTACTTGATAATGGATATGTTAAATCTTTTTTAAGAAAATATTGTGGTAATTCTTTTGATAAATATTTTGATACAAATTTACCTCCATGACCATCATAAATACCGTATATATTAATTTGTGGTAGATTTGGGTTTGATTTATTTAGGTTTATGAATATTGTATCATTGTCTTCATTCCGGTCTCGTTTTCCTTTTTTTGAAACTGAATATATGCTCATATATTATATTATAAAAAAAAATAATTTAGTTAACTTAAAAATAATTTAGTTAACTTAAAAAAATATTATCATAAGGTAAAGTCATATCAAACTTACAATAATCAATTAATGTTATATTATCATTATTATTTATAGATATTGTTATAACATCATCTTTTGTAATATATTGATGTGAATCTAAATTTATCTCTATTATATGTTCATCAGATTTTACAGGTTTTAAAATTTTACCATTAATATTATTTGAATTGATATTAAAAACATATGTATTTTTTCTACTCAATTTAACATTAGTTTTTAATTGAAATTTATTTGTAATAATTCCATCAATCTTATCAACCAGTACATTACCAATTAATCCATCATCAGCTGTAAGTCCTGGATCGATATTCATTCTTATTCCAATTAGTCCACCTGATGTTGCTTTTTCTAGATTATTTTTTTCAGAATTTATTGATTCAACTTTGCATTTGATTGGTTTTACTTTATAAATATCATCTTCTTGATATATCATTCCAGGAACAAGATATAAATCATCATATTTATTTATAATACCATATTGTATACTCCCACCGACAACACCACCATGTAAATCTTTTATCAAAGTACCAGGTTTATTTATATTAAATGAACGTATAATTGGCATTTTTATTTTATCAATATTACGTTGAGGTTTGGGTAAATTTGCTAAAATCATACATATAATATCCATATTTATTTCATGTGTTGCTGATGTTGGGATAATCTTTGAATCACATTTATGATTATCTAAAAATTTTTGTAATTTATCACATAATTCAATTGCTTTATCTTTTTTAATTAAATCTATTTTATTTAATATAGTCATAATATTTGTAATTCCCATACTTTTTATACATTTAAAATGTTCTATTGTTTGCGGTGCAGGAAAATTACTATTTGCTGTAGATTCAACTAAAATAGTATAATCCATAACTGATGTACCATTTAACATAGTTGACATCAACATATTGTGTCCAGGACAATCAACAAAACTAACATGATTTTTTAATTCTGATTTACTCATACAAGTTGGACATAAATATTCCATTACATCACTTGATACTGAGAAATAACATTCTGGTTCTGCACAAGAAGTACATTTACATATTTTTGCATTTGCATAACCAAGACGTATAGTCAAGTTTTTTTGTCTTTCAGATGAATGTTTTTGTGTTAGTGTTCCTGTAAGTTTTTTTGTAATTGTCGTTTTACCATCGGATACATGTCCGATCATACCAATATTCATAATAGGCTGATAATCCATAATTATTTAATAATACTAATATATTAAATAATCTACATACAAATAATTTATAAAAAAATCAATTTTTTTATCACTTCGTAGATTCATCACTTGGTGGATTCATATATTGAGCAAATTTTGGTACAAAACTCATTGGAAGTGTTATAGGCCAAAGTGATGTCATAAATAGATTTAATGGAAATCTATCAAAAACACAATGTTTTACATACGATTCTTCATTATAGAAACGACGTTTATCATAATCGTCAAGTTTATTATTTCTATATCTATACATTGCATCTTTAGCATCATTGTAAGAATTATATGCAAAAGATATAGGCATACCGGCAAGGAATATAATTAGCGAACGAGATGACATTTAATATATATAAGGTGTTATAACATATTTTTGGTATATATAATAAAATATATAAATAACAATTTTTTTTATGTCATATATAAAAAAATTATTGAGGTTTTATAAACAAAACAATTTTTTTCTTAAATATATATGTATAATAATATTATTTAACTATTAATTAATATACATATATTGTAGTGGTGTAACGGTTAGAAATGAAAATTCATTTCTAAGCGTAAGAATTTGTCTTTAACAAATTCTTTCGGTTATCACGCTAGTCTCATAAGCTGGAAATCCGAGTTCAATTCTCGGTTATAAAAATAAATAGTTGACTATTTATTTTTTAAGCTATAAAAGTAAAATTTTATTTTACTTTTATCGGTAGAGGCATTACTTTTTTTATATAAAGTGGCAAATATATAGATACATATATTTGCCTCTGTGGTGTAATGGATAGCACGCTAGTCTTCTAAACTGGAAATTCGGGTTCGATTCCCGGCAGAGGCTCTTTTTCTTTATTTTTTGGTACATATTTATAACCACAACTTATTTTTTTGCCTATTATTTCAAACATATGATTATCAGTTTGATCATAAAAATTTAATATAATATAATCTTTTTTATTTTCCGTAATATGCGCCTGTGTATATCTAAAAATTGGGGGAATTTTTTTGTTATAATGAATACTAAATTTTTTAAATGGATGACTCATTTTTTCTTGATATTTATCATAATCAAATGTTCTAAAAGTAGAATCAGAATCATCATTATATTTATTTTCATAATCTTGTTTGTAATATTCAAAAAGAATATTATAAAGCCATCCATGAGCTTGTGTTAAATAATTATTCATAAACCATATATTTATTGGTTTTCCTGATAGATTATATTCTTTGTGTGTTATAATTTTATCATCGGTGTCATATTTTTCTTTAATAATTATATTTTCATTTTTATATGTTTTCGCTATAATTTTTCCAGATTCATTATATTTTTTTGTATTACCTGTAAGATTACCTGAATCATCATATTCTATCTCTCTAAATAGGTAAACCGAATTACCATTTTTTGTTTTGTTATAAATTTTCTGAATACCAACAATCTTGTCATCGATATAAGACGTTTCACATTTTATTCTGTCTTTATCTTTTTTATTTCCTCCATAATAAACTATCCAATTACCAAATTTTTTTCCATTATCTGCATATGTTCCACGTTCAACAATAATTCCACCTTTATTTACAAATACCCAATATCCATTAGGTATAATATCAGTGTATCTATTATTAATCTTATATATCTTACCATCACGATCATTAACCATTATGTAAGTTCCTACAGCATATTTTTTTCTAAGATTTTTATTTCTTATTTCTCCATATATAGATGATCTAAAAGCATTATTATTGGATGGATAAAATCCAAATTTAGGAATATCACAAATATATGCCAAAGGGTCCATATTATAGTTAATTTATTTATATATTTGAATTAATATAATATATTATTATTTTCAATTTTTTTACCTCAAATTTTTATAAATAAATTTTTGTGTTTAATTTACCAACCACATAGTCTGGGATTTAATGCTACATCCATCTCATACAATAGAGACGAATTGCGTTGTGATACAGGTTTTGCCAATTCTTTTTTATATGCTTTTTGTAACTCTTCTCGTGCTCCACTTACCTTATTTGCATTTGTTTTTGACATATGTTGAGAGACTGGATAACAAGGGCGGTGGTTTTCAAGGACACGTTGCTTAATAACTTGATAATTCTCGAGAGAATTCATGATGATATTATCTATTATTAAAACGACTATCCTTTATCCGACGGCTAAAGGATAATAATAACGATAATATCCCTTAACAGCCTAATAGGTGTTTAAACACCTCGGCTGATAAGACTCCTTTAACTTTTATATTTTTATCCGTCGGATAAAGGATATAATAATATATTATGAAGATATATCATATTGGTATATATTTATATCAAAATAATAAATTATATCCAATAAATTAAATTTGAATAAATATTTTTTTTTGTTATTTACATTGTGCACACCATTTATTATTTTTACAATTATTCCAAGTAATATCAAATTGATGATTATTTTTGCATTTAACTCTAAGTTTGCTGTGTGCAGTTTCATAATCTGATTGTGGACTTAGTAATTCACCTTCACGTGATTCACATTTAGTTTTGAAATCTTGGTAATATTTTGCTCTACGATCATCTATTAATTTATTTTTATCTTCTTCTGATTTCCGTTAAAATAATCATCATATTTATCATATGATGATTTTTTAAGGCTATTAATTCTCATCAAATGTGATGAGAAATTAATACCGAGAAGATTCTAATAGTTTTTCTCTATTTTCTTCTATTTTTATTATCCCTTAACAGCCTAATAGGTTGCGAGTAATCAAAGATTACTCCAAGCTCTAAAAATCAATATTTTTAAGAAAAATATTGATTTTTTCAGGTGTTTAAACACCTAGGCAGTTAAGACTCCGAAAG
>Ga0194129_10003821_pt1 | contig 20634 bp, 20 predicted proteins | sample TA2KigCa35mmetaG_FD_150862 | JGI IMG/M metagenome (GOLD analysis project Ga0194129, IMG submission 150862) | Freshwater microbial communities from Lake Tanganyika, Tanzania - TA2015038 Kigoma Deep Cast 35m | ecosystem: Environmental > Aquatic > Freshwater > Lake | place: Tanzania: Lake...
CGGTTTATCTCCGGCTGGAATTGGAATATTTCATGATTTTCTACGCCACGTTTTTTGTGGGCTATGCGGCCTTAGCGCTGGTGCGGGCGTTTCACACGGGACAGGGGAACGCCTTGCCGCAAATCAAGATGTTCTGCGTGGGCAGCGTGGCGGTGGTGATCTTTGCGTATGGCTACTTCCTTTCCAATCCGTGGGGAATGATTGTCGGATCCGTTTTGCCCGTCGGTTACATCGGCTGGATGCTGCTCAAGCCGGGAGCAGGCCATGAGTTTGTGAAGGGGGTGGAGGAGTTGGAGGGAACCGCGACGGGCCCCACGGGGTCGCTGGTGGTGCCTCCGGACAAGGAGGAGAGAGTGGAGCCGGGGAGGGTGGTGCCGTTTCCCAAGCAAGATGGCGGAATCGCCACCGATCTTTTTGGTCATTTTGAAGGCAAATGGTTCGTCCACTCGTTTGTGGCGACGTATGCGGACACGAACTCGGTGGGGAATGTCTATTTCGGGATGTACGCGATGTGGGTGGGCAAGACGCGGGAGCTGTTCTTCAACCGTTGTCTGCCGAAGTTCAACCTCAAGACGACGCCGTACTACATCCTGACGCGCTCGTTTGAGCACAAGTTCATGCGGGAGACGCGAGAGTTTGAGCGGGTAAGCGTGAAAATCAAGGTGGGCGAGTACAACCGAAAGTTCGTCACTTTGGAACACGCCATCTTTGATTCGGTCGGAAACCAATTAGGCAAAGGGAAGCAGCAGCTGATTTTTGTCTCTTCCACCGACTACAAGCTCCTTGATATTCCGGACGAGGTGTACGAGGCGTTTGTCGCTTACGCGTAAAGGCGGAACGGCTTAGCAGCCGAGTTGACGGGCTCGGGCGAGGGCGGCTTCCCGGTCGCGGAATTTTCCCTCCAACTGCTCGTCCATGAGTTGATTCAAGATCTCTCCCATCTTTGGGCCTGGGGGGACGCCGATTTGCTGTAGATCGTGGCCGGTGACGAGGGGCTTGGGCTTGATTTCTTCCTTGGAAAATTCGGACTGTTTGACGACCAGAAAGCGGTGGATGTCCAGTTCGCCGTGACTGGCGGTGCAGTCGATGCGGTGAAGTTCCAGTTCCTCGCCAAAGGTCGGGCGGGCGAGCAGTCGCTTGAGGGTGCTCACCCGCATCTGGGGGGCGTCCTTGAAGGCCATGTGGTTGGCGATGCAGGCGACGATGGCCCCAACATCGTCATTGGAAAAACGCAGCCGACGCAAAATCTCCTCGGCCATCCGGGCGCCAACGCCTTCATGGCCGAAGAAACGGATCCTTCCGGACGGTTCGGTGCGCGAGGTGCGGGGCTTACCGACATCGTGGAGAAGGGCGGAAAAGGCGAGCACGTGAGACGGGTTTTTCAAATGGGTGAGCAGCAGCCGCGTATGGACCCAAACGTCACCCTCGGGATGGTGTTCGGGGGATTGGGTGCAGCCGCGCATTTCCAGGAGTTCCGGCAACCAAACGGCGACCAAGCCGGAGTCGTGCAGTAGATCCAAGCCCCGGGCCGGATCGGGGCTGGTGAAGATTTTGACAAGCTCATCCCGGACCCGTTCGGGAGCGAGGTTTTTGGATTCCGGGGCGAGAGCCATCAGAGCCTTCCAAGTGTTGGTTTCGATGGCAAAGCCCAGCTGAACAGCAAAACGGATGGCGCGGAAGAGGCGCAGGCGGTCCTCGGTGAACCGGGAGGCGGGGTCGCCGATGGCGCGGATGATTTTGGCATCGAGATCGGAGCGTCCCTGCACGAAATCCAACACTTTGTTCTGAAGCGGATCGAAGAACATGCCGTTGACGGTGAAGTCACGCCGTTTGGCGTCCTCCTCGGCGGTGGTGAAAGTGACGGAGGAGGGGCGGCGACCGTCGAGGTAGGGGCCGTCGACCCGGAAAGTGGCGATTTCAAATACATAGTCTCCTTGCTTCAGCCGGATCACCCCGAAAGCTTTGCCCTGAGGGTCGGAGGCCTTGGGGAAAACGGCCTGAACCTGATCAGGGGTGGCAGAGGTGGCGATATCAACATCGGGGTAGGGTCGATTCAGAAGAGCGTCGCGGACACAGCCGCCGGCGTAAACGGCTTGATGGCCGGCCTCGGTCAGGCGGCGGACGACGGCTTCGGCTTCGGGGTGGCGGATCATTTTTTCTCCGGTGATTTCAACGTGAGATAGGCGAGTCCGCCAAAAAGGCTCCAGAAAAGTCCAAGGCCGTAGATGAGCAGGGAGTAGGCGATGGCGGATTCAGCGTCCTGGCTGATGCCCAAGTGGGCGAAGAGAAAGACCATGACGCCTTCGCGGACGCCGTGGCCGCTGACGCTGATGGGCAGGGCGGCGGCGGAAAAGACGAGAAGGAGAATCAGGCCGGCGAGGGCGTAGTCGATGGGTAGGCCGAGAGAGCGGGCGAGGAGCGTGGCGGCGGCGAAGCTGAACAGGTGGACGGCGATGGCCACGAGAACGGCGGCCACGGTGGTCCAGCCACCGTGCATCGTGTCACGCAGGGCGTGGAGTAGGTCGAGGATCACGGTGCGGCCGGGCAGTTTGGCGGGGAGCGGCAGGTTAGGAAGAAGGCCGGGAATGATGAAGCCGAGCACAAGCAGCGCGGCTCCGGTTGGCCCCAGCCACGGGATGGCCTGGGCCAGAGGAGCGAAGGTGGGATCTTGGGCCAAGCGGGAGGCGGTGGCGGGGAGCAGGGCCAAGGCCAAGCCGAAGAGCACGGCTACGCCGAAGACGCGGTCGAGCAGGATGGCGAGGGCGGAGCGGGCCTTACGGTCAGGAAACCAGCGGATCAAATAATACAGACGGATGGCATCGCCTCCGGTGGAGCCGATGAGGAAGAGGTTGAAAAAAAAGCCGACGAACGTGAGATGAAGGGCGCGGAAAAGCGGTAGCTGAATTTTCTGGAGCCGGAGGAGGAACCAAAAACGAATTCCACAAAGCAAAATCGAGATCAGGGTCAGGAAAAGAGCGCCGATCAGCCAGCCGGGGTCGGCGGACAGAAATCGTTGGCCAAGCTGCGTCCAGTTCACCTTGCCGGCGAGGAAGCCAAGGATGCCGGCGGTGACGGCCACCCGGATCCAGGGGGCGAGACGGCTCAAGAGCGTGCGGGCTGGTTTTTTTTCCACCATGCAAGACTGGCACGGACGTCCTCGGCGGACACATCCGGAGATAGTTCCAGGGAGACGTGGGCGGCGGGGGGCAGAAGGGGCAGGAGGGAGGCTAAAGGGATCGAACCCTGCCCCAAGGGCAAGTGATCCCCCTTTTCGGGATGATAATCATGGAGATGGGCGCCAATCAGGCGGGGAGCAAGCCGGCGAAGAAGCTCCTCGTGATCGATCAGGCCAAGGACTTCCTTGGCGGCGGCGTGGCCGAAGTCGTGCCAATAGCCGAAGGTGGGGGCCGGAAGTTTTTGTAGGATCTTTTCCCAACAATCGTCCGGGGGAATTTCGCGGGGATTTTCGCGGCATTCCAAGCCAAGGCGAAGGTCCAAGGCCGCGGCCTTTTCCCCGATGCGGAGAAGAATTTCCTCCACCCGGGGCCACGCCTCGGCAAAGGCCTTCTCCATGGTGCGGATGACATCGATTTTTTCCCGAACAAATTCCCGGGTCCCGTTTTTTCCGGCCATCGCCAGGACTTCCAATTTCTGCGCACGGTGGCGGGGTCCGGCCGAGCCAATGTGCAGAACAACCAGCTTGGCGCCTACCGCGGCCGCCGCCTCGAGGGTTTCCAGGGTGTGGCGCTCGGCGAGGCGGCGGGCGGGCCCGCGGGGATCGGAAAACTCGTAGGCATTAGGATGGGGGCGAAGCACCTCCACCGGGACCGGGCAGAAATTATGAAGCACCTTGATCTGCGGGCTTCCGGGCTGGCGGTGCGCGGAAAGGATTCCTGGCCAGAGGCTGTAGCGGGTGTTGTGGCTGAGTTCGATCGAAGAAAAACCAAGAGCCGACGCTTCGCGGAGGAGTTCCGCGCCATCTGTCACGCGGTCGGCGTGCCAGCAGGTGGAGAGGGCGAGGTTCTGCACGGAAGCCATTTTCCAAGAGAGGACGGGGAAGGGCGATGTAAAAGCGAAAAGCGGAATTACGGAAATCGGAAAAAAGTCGGCTTGGGGTTTGAATGTTGAAGCGGGGGGTGGGAAATTAGTTTGGGATGATGGCTAAAAAGATTCTTTATGAAGGAAGGGTGCAGGGGGTGGGATTCCGGTTCGGGGTCCGGCAAATCGCCGAAGGTTTTGCGGTGGCTGGCCATGCCGCCAATCTTCCGGACGGTCGGGTCGAGGTGTATCTGCAGGGGGAGCGGGAGGAAGTGGAAGGCATGGAAAAGGAGATCGCTCACAGTCATTTGGAGGGGTTCATCCGCAAGCACGAGACCCAGGAGGTGGCCGTGGAAAGCGGGAGAAAGGGTTTTCAAATCCGATGAGTGCGGCGGTCCTGACGCAATCGCTCCGCAAGGAGTTCAAGCTGGGTTGGGGCCGGGGCCGGGTGCTGGCAGTGGAGGGTCTTGATTTGGAGGTGAAGCGGGGCGAGGTGTTTGGTCTGCTCGGGCCGAACGGCAGCGGAAAAAGCACGGCCATGAAGATGATTTTGGGGCTGCTACGGCCGACTTCGGGCCAAGCCGAGGTTTGTGGTTGCCGCGCCGGGACACTGGCGGCGCGGAAACAGATCGGATTTCTGCCGGAAAACCCCTACTTCCCCTCCTTCCTTTCCGGGACGGAGCTGGTTCGGTACTACGGAAAGCTCAGCGGTATGGGTGGAAAAACCCTGGAGGACAGGGTGCAGGAACTTCTTTGCCTGGTCCGCTTGGGAGGCGAGGCGGGCCGCCGGCCTTTGCGGACTTATTCCAAAGGGATGCTGCAGCGGGCCGGCTTGGCGGGGGCTTTGGTCAGCGACCCGGAGATCGTGATGTTGGACGAGCCCACGGCAGGAGTGGATCCGGCGGGCTCCCGGGAGATCCGGGATTTGATCCGGGAGCTGAAGGAGAGGGGCAAGACGGTGATTTTTTCCAGTCACCTCCTGGAGCAGGTGGAGGATGTGGCCGACCGGGTGATCATCCTGCACCGCGGACAAAAACTCCGGGAAGGGCGGCTGGAGGATCTTTTGACCCAGACCGGAGAGTGGCAGGTGCGAGCGAAGGGCCTGGGGGAAGGGCAGCGCCGGGAACTGCACGCCTGGTTGATTCAGCATGGAGCCGTGGTGATGCAGGAGGGGTCGCCGCGTGAACGTTTGGAGGATTATTTTCTGCGGAGTTTGCCGGAGAGGGAGCGGCGATGAGGGAAAGCTGGCGGCGGATCCGGGCGGTGGCGGGCAACACATTCCTGGAGGCAGTGCGGCAGAAGGTGTTTGCCGTGCTGCTGATCTTTGCGTTGGTGCTGCTGGGCGGGGCCAATTATTTCGCGGAATTCTCGTTTCAGGAGCAGTTCAAATTCCTGAAGGATTTGGGTTATGCGACGATCAGTCTGACGGGCCTGCTGGTGGGGTTGCTGGGAGCGGCCCAGCTGATCCCGGCGGAAATCGAGCGGCGGACCATCCTGACCGCCCTGTGCCGTCCCCTGCGGCGCTGGGAGTTCGTGGCGGGCAAATATTTGGGCTTGGTCTCCCTGCTCGGCGTGATGTTGGGGATCATGGGGGCGGTCTTTTGGGCCGTGCTGCGATGGAAGGAAGCCCAGTTGATTGGCGTGGAAGGTGGGGAGGCGGGGGTGGTGCAGGCGATTCAGGCGGAGTCGCGGGATCCCCGGCTTTGGCAGGCGTTCGCCTTGATCGCCGCTAAACTTTTTGTGGTGTGCGGCCTTGCGGTATTTTTCAGTACGCTGGCGACTTCGACGACCTTTGTGGTGGCGATGACCCTGATGGTTTATTTGATCGGCCATCTACAGAGCGTGGCGCGGGAGCAGTGGTTGGAATCCGGCGAAAAGGCCGCGTGGTTTATCCAACTTTTCCTGGCGGCAGTGGCCTTGCTGGTGCCGGACTTTAATCTTTACAGCCTGATCGACGAGATTGTGGCGGGAAACGCGGTGCCCTGGAAGGCCACGCTGGAAGTGTTGGCCTACTCCAGTGTGTATGTCGGGGTGCTTCTGGCGGCAGCGGCTTGGTTGTTTGAGGGGAGGGACCTGTGAGCCGATCAGTTTCGCTGGTGCTGGCCGGGTTATTGATCCTCGCCTGGGGAACACTGAAACTTCCGTGGGAGATTCGGATGACCCGGGAACAGCGGCTGGCCACGGTAGGTTTTTCCGGGCCTACGGCGGTGGCGGTGCGGGAAAAGTTGGGCCAGGGGCTGGTGTTGGCCGCGCTGGGGGGATTCCGAGGGCTGGCCGCCAATGCCCTGATGTTGCAGGCCCATGGGGCTTGGGAAGAGAAACAGTGGGTCCGAGTGCGGAGCGCGCTGGAGATGGCCACCCTCCTTCAACCTCGGGTGGCTCTTTTCTGGGATCTGGCCTCGTGGCACATGGCTTGGAATGCGGCGGTGGCGGCGGAGCGTTATGACGGCGAAAAGAGCGAGACGCGTAGACGGATTGAGGCCAGAAAATGGGTGGAGGCAGGAAGAGAGTTGCTGGAGCGGGGCACCCGGGCAGTTCCGGAGAAAGCCCTGCTTTTCCAGCGCCTGGGCGATTTGTACTGGCAGCGGTTGGTCGATTATCAGGCAGCTGCCGCCTGCTATCGGGAGGCGCTGACGAAAGGGGATGCACCGCCGTATCTGGAGCGATTCGTCGGTTACGCGTTGGACCGGGCGGGGGACAAAGCGGCGGCCTTGGACTACTTCCGGGAACTTCGTCGTTCGATGGGGGAAAACCCCGACCCGGCGCGCAAGCCGGAGATGGTCGATCGCGAAATCCAAAAACTTGAAAGCGAAATTCAGGGCAGTCCGGCCGGGAGGATCCGGTGAAATACGGAATTTTCGGCGACATCCACGGGAACTTGGAGGCCATGGAAGCGGTTCTGGCCGACATGGAGGAGCAGGGCGTCACCCATCCGCTCTGCCTCGGGGATCTGGTGGGCTACGGAGCCAATCCCGCGGAATGTGTCGAAATCGTTCGTGCCTTGGGTTGTCCGGTTGTCCGGGGAAATCATGATGACCTGGTGACCACGGGCAAATCCCCGGTCTCTTTTTCCGCGGCCGCCCGCGTCTCGCTGGAATACTCCCGCCGACAACTGAATCCAGCCCAGCTGAATTATCTGCGCCGGATCCCCATGATGTGGATCGAGGATCCCATCACCATGGTGCACGCCACTCTGGATGGACCCGAGTCTTGGGGTTATCTCTCCACCCGACTCGAGGCCCAGACCTGCTTTCTTTACCAAAAAACCAGGCTTTGCTTCTTGGGGCACACGCACCGACCCTGCGCTTTCGTATTGGAGAAGGAGGTCCGACCTCTTGAGTTCCGTCAGGTGGATATCCATCCGGATCGGAGGAAGATCGGGCGCAAGTACATCTTCAACGCGGGATCGGTGGGGCAACCCAGAGACGGGGACTGGAGGGCCTCCTATGTTATCTACTCTCCCACCGACCAGTCCGTTGACCTACGGCGGGTTAATTACAACCTCGATCTGGCTGCTTCCAAAATCCTCAAGGCTGGGTTGCCAGAATCACTATCCAAAAGATTATTCAAAGGAGAATAAACAATTCAAAAATCTAATAAACAACAACTTATAAATACGAAAATTTTTTGTGACTTGACTTGGTTTTTTTTGCGTTTAAGAAACTCCTATGCGCAAAACCAGCAGAAAAAATATGCGTTGGACGGCTGAGCAAGTCCTTGCCGAAATTCGGGCTACCCGGGACCGGGGGGAACCCCTTTATGCAAACCATGTTCGGCTCAGTTTCCAGGAACTCCTGGCTGCCTCGATTCGCTATTTTGGCGGGTGGCAAAGGGCTGTGGAGGCTGCCGGAATTCCATATGAACAGGTTCGCAAATACCGGAAATGGTCCAACGAAGGCATCATTCAGGAAATCCGGGACCTTCACTCACGGGGGGTGGATCTCTCTTTCCGGGCGATGGCCCTGAGCCAACACAACGCCATGGTCTATGCCGCCATCCGCCCGAAATACTTCGGCAGTTGGAAGGCGGCTTTGGAGGCAGCCGGCTTGGAGTCCGAGGAAATCTACCGTTACCGCAGTTGGGAGGAATCCGACATTCTCGATGAAATCCGCCGGCTCAAGGCGGAAGGCGCGGATTTGAGCTCCAAGGCCATGGATGAAAATTCCAACCGGCTGATTGCCACCGCCCGCCGCCGCTTTGGTAATTGGGGTCGGGCGCTGGAACGCGCGGGGATTAACTATGAAGACATCCGTCGGCGCAAGCGCTGGACCCGTGAATCCCTGGTCGAGGGAATTCTCGAACTCAAGCGCCAGGGGATTCCCCTGATCACCCCGGAAGTCAAGAAGGCCAACCCCTCTCTTTTTGCGGCTGCCTGCAAAAAACATTTCTTTGGAACCTGGAAAAAGGCCCTGAAGGCCGCACTTCGGTCGGAACAGTTGCTGGCGACCGAGGTTGCCGCGGTTGGGCCGGTTGGGGTCTGATTCCTTCCCCAGACCCGGGAAAAGGGTCTTGCGGGCTCCGTTTGCAAAACCTCATTGTAGGGGGGTGGTCCCGGTCTCACGTTTCTGTTGGGGTTTGCTTGCCTGCAGCATGTTGGGGGGAGCGATGGGCCGTGCTCAGTTGGATGTACGCTTGGAAACCCCCAAGTCTTCCTATCTCCAGTACGCTGCCATTCCCATCACGGTAAAAATTAAGAATCTGGGCGCCCAAGCCGCCGTCTTGAACCAGCTTGCCGGGGAGCCATGGCTGGAAATGATTGTCCAATCGGGCGACGGCCTGGTGATCCGGCAAGATCGTCCCTTTGTCCCGCCCACGCTGACCATTTCGCCCGGGCGGGTTCAGTCCCTGCCTCTGGATCTGTCGCCCTATTTTCTGGTCCGGGAAACCGGGGGCTATCAGGTGCGTGCCTCGGTGCGGCTTCCCTCCGGGGAAACTCTTCTCACCGAGGCTTTGCCCTTTTTGGTTGGACGGGGCGAGGTCGTCTGGAGCGTTCCCCGGGGAGAGGGAAAAGACCGGCGGGTGTACTCCCTTTTAAAATTTTACGAGGATCCCGACATGGGATTGTACCTTCGGGTGGAGATCCCTGAAAAAAATCTGGTGTATCCAGTGCGGCGCCTGGGCCCCTTTCTTCCCTTGGGGCAGCCCTCGGCGGAATTCGACTCTGAAAACCATCTCCATCTGCTTTATGCCGTTGCCTCCGGGCAGCACCGGGTCACCGTGGTCAATCCGGACGGCAATATTTTGCGCGAGGAAAACCGCAGGGAAACCGGGGAAAAGCCCAGGCTTCGTAAAAGTCCGGATGGCTTGGTTGACGTCGAGGGCGGGATGGTGATTCTTCCTTCCTCTCTTCGGGAAAAACTTTCCACCCTGCAAGCCCGGGCGGGGATTCTTCCCGCCCCCCATTAAATCAGGGTTCGGCGCGACCAAGTCTCTTGGCCTTGTTGCTGACAGGTTTCAGCAAGCGCAAGCCGGAAGGTCCGAAAAGGCCCGGATCCAGGGGGGGTTCCAGAAAAATCCGATCCCAGGTCCTTTCGAAGGCGTGGGCAGCGTCAGGAAAGTCTGACGCAATCATTCGGGCTTTTTCATAAAAAGTTCGGGGTTGGCGAAGGGCGGCATTCCGTGAAAGCACAAACTGCCCTCCGCCCACATAGCGGACGATTTCCGGGGCGGGTTGCCCCCAGAGACGCTGGAAAAACCCCTCCAGATCGAGTTCCCGGCGCTCCGGATTTTTGGTCCAGTGGACAAAGGAAGGCCGACCCCGGGCATCGTCCGTCTCCCATAAAAAACCAAGCCAGCAAAAATCCGAATTGGGCCGGACACCGGCCGCCCAGCCGCGAATCACCGGATGCATATCGGGTACATGGTCAAACGGGTGGCCTTGGGCAAACAGGGTGTGGGCAGCCAGCGTGGCATACCTTTCATGCAAATGATGTAGCCAGGCATGGGCCTCTCGGCCGACGTTGGGAAGGCGAACGGCACCCGGCCAGCCCGGCAGGGGATCCGGGGTTTTGTCGTAGACGGTTACCTGCACGTTCCTCGGCAGATTGCGAAGCCAAGCCAGATCCTCCCCGCAGCGGCAGACGACGACCTCGAAGTCCGCCCCGCCTTGCGCCGGGTTCATGTCCCGGCGGTTAGGTCTTGGATGATGGTGATGAGCGGCAGGAAAAGGGCCACCACGATCGTGCCGACGATCAGGGCTAGCACCACGATCATCAAGGGCTCGAGCAGGGAGGTCAGGCCGGCGACGGCGGTGTCCACCTCGTCTTCAAAGACGTCCGCCACCTTGGTCAGCATGTCCGGCAACTGTCCGGTTTCCTCACCCACCTGCACCATCGAGACCACCATGGGCGGAAAGATTTGACTAGCCTCCATGGGGGTCACCATGGATTCACCCTCCTTCACGCTGTCGTGGATATTGTCGATCGCCTGACTCACCCGTTCGTTGCCGGCGGTGTCTCGGGTGATCTGGAGGGCCTGGAGTATGGGGACCCCCGAGGAAACCAGGGTGCCGAGGGTACGGCTGAATCGCGCTACGGACGTTTTGACCAGCAGGTCGCCGAAGAGCGGAAGCTTCAGTTTGTACCGATCTACTGCCGCAGAGATCCCTGGTAGCCGCAGGGCCAGCCGAAATCCCACGGCCAGCCCGCCCAAAAGAATCAGAAGAATGAAAAAATGTTCCTGGATGAACCGGCTCAGACCCATGATCAGGCGGGTGATCGTCGGGAGCGGCCGGCCTCCTAGCATGTCCTGAAAAATTGCCTCAAATTTGGGGACGATGAAGAGCATCAGGAAGGTGACGATCAGGACCGCAATGGTCAGCACCACCAGCGGGTAGACCATGGCCGAGGTGACCCGCCCCCGGATCCGCTGGCTTTTTTCTGCAAACTCCGCAAGCCGGGTCAGCACCACTTCCAGAACCCCCCCCAACTCGCCGGCCTTGACCATGTTTACATAAAGTTTGTTAAAAGCCTTGGGATGTTGGGCCAGGGCCTCTGAAAAGGTCGTGCCGCCTTCCACGGATTCAGCGAGGTTGGCCATGACCTTTTGCAGGTTGGCGTTTTTCTCCTGTTTTCCGAGGGTGCGCAGACTGCGGAGCAGGGGAAGACCGGCGCTGATTAGCGTGGAGAGCTGGCGGGTGAACACCGTGAGAACTTTGGCGGGAACTTTTCCAGTGCCGGCTCCGCGCCCCAAAGAGAATTTCAGGGAAAAGCCGCCCGCCTTGGGGGCAGCGGCACTCGCGGAGGTTTCTACAATATTCGTCGGAAAACGGCCCAATTTTTTGATGGCGGCGGCGGCCTCGCCCGCATTGACCGCTTCCACCGTGTCCTGATGGGTCCGGCCCTGAGCATCCACTGCGGAATAGGCAAAGAGAGGCATGGGATCAGGTGTACTTCAGGACCTCTTCGAGGGTGGTGTGGCCCTCAAGGATGTTGCGGATGCCGTCATGTCGCAGGGTGGTCATGCCCAATTCGATCCCTTTCTGCCGGATCACGACCGAGGGCGCACGCTCATTGATGAGCTGGCGGATGGGTTCACGGATGTCGAGCAACTCGTAGATGCCTACCCTCCCGCGGTAACCCGTGCCGTTGCAGGCTTCGCACCCCTTGCCGAAATAAAAGGGCCGGTCTCCCGCCTCCGAAGGCGTCAGGCCCACTTGGGCCAGGACTTCCTCCTTGGGCTGGAAAGGGGTTCGGCAATCCTTGCAAATCCGCCGAAGGAGGCGTTGGGCCAGGATGCCCTCCATGGTGGCGGCCATCAGAAAGGGCTCCACGCCCATGTCCAGTAGACGGGTGACCGCCCCGGCCGCGTCGTTGGTGTGCAAACTGGTCATGACCAGGTGCCCGGTCAGACTCGCCTGGATGGCGATCTGGGCGGTTTCCAGGTCGCGGGTTTCGCCGACCAGAATTTTGTCCGGGTCTTGCCGAAGAAAGGCGCGCAGGGCCCGGGCAAACGTCAGCCCGATTCCCTCGTTGGCTGGAACCTGGATGATTCCCTCGAGCTCGTATTCCACCGGATCCTCGACCGTGAGGATTTTCGTGTCGATGGAGTTGACCCGCCCCAGGCAGGAATAAAGGGTCGTCGTCTTTCCCGAGCCGGTGGGGCCGGTCACGATAAAGATGCCGTTCGGTTTCTCGATCGTTTCACAGATGTAGTCGAAAATATTTTTGGGGATGCCCAGTTTTTCCAGGTCCAGGTTGACCACCGAACGATCCAATACCCGCAACACCACGCTTTCCCCGTACTGGGTGGGCAGGGTCGAGACGCGCAGGTCCACGTTGCGGCCGCCCAGCAGCGTCTGGATCCGGCCGTCCTGCGGCACGCGGCGCTCCGCGATGTTGAGGTTGGCCATCACCTTGATGCGGGAGGTCACCGGCACCGCCAGGCGGCGGGGGGGCGGGGCCATTTCGTACAGCGCCCCGTCCACGCGGTAGCGGATTTTAAACTCTTTCTCAAATGGTTCGAAATGAATGTCGCTGGCCTTGGCCTGGATGGCCCGGGCAATCACCGTGTTGACGTATTTGATGATCGGGGCGCTGTCGGCCTCGTTCAGGTTGATCCCTTCGCTGCTGGCACTGCTCTCCGGTGTTTTTTCCAGTTCGCTGATCAAATCCTCGAAATTCGCCTCGACCGATCCGTAGTGCCGTTCCACCAGCGCCTGCACCTGGTCGGGCGGCGCCACCACCTGTTCAATTTCCAATCCGGTGGCGAACCGCAGGTCCTCGATGGCCTGGGAGGCCAGCGGATCGATCAGGGCCACGGTCAGACTGCCGCCGTCCGTCGCCACCGGCAGGGCTCCGAGGCTCCGGGCGGTGTGGGGAGGGATCCGGGCCAGAAGTTCCGGACTGAGGCTGAGTTCCCCCAAATCGCCCATCAGGGCAAGGCCCAACCGGTCGGAAATTTTTTCCAGCAACTGGGGCAGGGCCAGGATCCCGAAGTTGGCCACGATGACTTCCACCGGCTTGCCGGTGCGGCTCTGCTCGTCGGCGATCTCCCGGGACTGATCCGGGGTGAGGAGGTTCTGTTCCTCCAGAAAGGGGAGTAAAAAGCGGGCTTCCATGGCTTACTCCTTGTCTCCCATGGTGGCGGAAATGACCTCCTCAGGAGTGGTCAAACCAGCGACGACTTTTCGGATGCCGTCCTCGCGGAGGGTGCGCATGCCCAGGTCCCTCGCCCGCTGGCGGATCCGGGAAACCGGGGCGTTTTCATTGATCAGGTGGCGGATTTCATCGTCCACCGTGAAAATCTCGAAAATCCCCGCCCGGCCGCGGTAGCCGGTTCCCCGGCAACGGTCACAGCCCCGTCCCTTGGCAAAGCGGGCCTCGGTCAGGTGGGTTGCGCTGAGGTTCAGGGCCCGCAACTCCACCTCCGTGGGTGTGTAGGGTTCGCGGCAGTCCGGGCAGATCTTCCGGACGAGGCGCTGCGCCAAAACCGCCCGGATCGAGGAGGAAACCAGAAAGGGCTTCACGCCCATGTCCACGAGCCGCGTGATCGCGCTGGGGGCGTCGTTGGTGTGCAGAGTGGAGAAGACCAGATGGCCGGTCAGCGAGGCGTTGATGGCGATGGAGGCGGTTTCCACATCGCGGATCTCGCCCACCATGATGATGTTTGGCGCCTGCCGCAGCATCGCCCGCAGCGCGGCCGCAAAGCTCATGCCGATCTCCGTGTTCACCGCCACCTGGTTGACTCCCGGGAGCTGGTACTCGACGGGATCCTCGACCGTGATCAGCTTGCGGTCCGGCTTGTTGATCGTGTTCAGGCAGGCGTACAGCGTGGTGGACTTGCCCGATCCGGTCGGGCCGGTCACCAGGAAAATCCCGTCCGCGTAGTTGATCACGCGATCGATGACCGCCTGGTCGTCCGCAAAGAATCCCAATTCGGGCAGGCCCAGCATCAGGTTTTTTTTATCGAGAATCCGCATGACCACGGATTCCCCGTGGATCGTCGGGACCGTGGAGACCCGGAGATCCAGCGTGGGACCATCCGCCGTGGCCAGGGCGATGCGCCCGTCTTGGGGCAGACGTTTTTCGGCGATGCTGATGTTGGACATGATTTTAATCCGGCTGATAATGCTGGACTGGAGCCGTTTGGGGGGATCCCGCATCTCCTGCAGGTTGCCGTCGATCCGGTAGCGGAGGCGGAGCCGCCTCTCCAGGGGTTCCAGATGGATGTCACTGGCCCGGAGGCGATGGGCTTCCAGGATGAGGCCATACACCATCCGGATGATGGGAGCGTCCCCTTCTTCCACCTCCGTGTCACCCTCCGTTCCCCCCGCTCCCTTCACCAGCAACTCTTCCCCGCCGAAGTTGGCCATCAGGGCCTGGAGGGATTCGTCGGTTTTTCCGAAATATTTCGTGATCGCCTCGTCGATTTTTTCCACCGGCACCACCACGGGTTCCAGATCGGTCTTCAGCAAATAACGGAGGGCGTCGAGGGTTTCGAAGTCGAGCGGATCGGGGATGGCCACCCGCAGGCCCGCGGGCAGGCGTTGGATCGGTAGGGCGTGGTAGCGGCGGCTTTCCGCCGCCGGGATGGTGGCCAGCACGTCCTCCTCCACCTGCTCGATGGCTGGGACAAATTCCATCCCGCAGTCTTTGGCTACGAACTCCAGGATTTGGTTCCGCGTCATCAACCCCTTTTTCACGATTCCCTCCAGGGTGGAGTGGCCGTTCATCGCCGCTTCCTGATGGCAGGCGGCCATGTCTTCCGGGGAAACCGTCCCGGAGTTTTGCAGCAACTCCAAAACGTAGGCTTCGTTGGAAATCATGGTCTTGGGAAAGTTCGCCCACTTTTTAGTGGGAAGCAATCACCCGCGGGTTGTCACCCTTTGGCGGAAGGTTTGAGGAGGAAGGTGAAACGGGCGCCCGGACGATCAAAACCCCGTTGGCCTTCCTTCTGAAGCCGTCAGCCCCCCAATTTTTGCTTGAGGATCTCGTCGATCTGAACCGGATTCGCCTTGCCCTGGCTTTTCTTCATCACGAATCCCTTCAGGGCGTTGATGGCGTTCATCTTGCCCGCTCGGTAATCCTCCACGCTCCGCGGGTTGGCCGCGATTGCCTCCTCGCACATCGCCGCCAACGCCCCCGTGTCGGAAATCTGCTCCAGCCCCATCTTCTTCACGATCTCGTGGGGCGAGGAGGGGTTGGCCACCAGCTCTGCAAACACCTTCTTGCCTTGGGCGCTGTTGATCTTTCCGGCGGTCACCAAATCCGCCAGCTCGGCAAAGTATTCCGGCTTCACCGGCGTGGTTGCCGGATCGGGCTGGGTGGAAAGGAAGTCGTTCAGGATCCAGTTGGCCACCGCCGCTTTGTTCTTGGTTGCGGCCGCCGCCTTTTCGTAAAAACCGCAGAGCACCCGGTCGCAGGCCAGCACACTCGCTTGGTACGCCGTCACCCCGAAATCCTTCACCAACCGTGCCTGCATCTCAGACGGAAGTTCGGGCACTGATTTTTTGGCGGCCTCTTGGAGGCCTCGATCGGTCCGCACTGGCAACAAATCCGGATCGGGGAAGTAGCGGTAGTCGTGCGCCTGCTCCTTCGTCCGCATCGTGAAAGTCGCCCCAGCATTGTCGTCCCAGCGACGCGTCTCCTGCACGAGACTCCCGCCTTTTTCCACCACCGCGATCTGCCGGGCGATCTCATGCACCAATGCCCTTCGCACGCCGCTGATCGAATTCAAATTCTTCAGCTCCACCTTGGTGCCGAATTTCGACTCTCCCGCCGGTCGCACCGAAATGTTCACATCACAGCGCAGTTGACCTTTCTCCATGTCCGCATCGCTGACTCCTCCGGCCCAAAGGATTTGACGCAGCGAGCCTAGAAATGCGAAGGCCTCGCCCGGGGTCCGTAGATCCGCCTCGGTCACGATCTCCATCAGCGGCGTCCCCGCCCGATTGAAGTCGATCCCGCTCCGCTCCTCGAAGTGGAACGACTTCGCCACATCTTCTTCCAAATGAATCCGCACTAGACGGATCTTTCTCCGAGCCTGCGCCTCCTCTGTTTCCTGTAGCTCCTTGGGAAATTGGAAGGGATCGAGCCCCACGCTGCCGCCGGCGCAGAGCGGATCGTCGTACTGGCTGATCTGGTAGTTCTTCGGCATGTCCGGATAGAAATAATTTTTCCGGTCGAAGCGCGCCACCGGCGCAATTTGGCAGCCCAGCATGAATCCCGTGAGGATCGTCTTGCGGATCGCCTCCTCGTTCGGCACCGGCAGGCTCCCGGGCAGACCCAGACAAACCGGGCACACGTGGGTGTTAGGGGCATCGCCGTACTGGTTGGCGCAGCCGCAAAACATCTTCGTGGCCGTGCGCACCTGGCAGTGCACCTCCAGCCCGATCACCGCCTCCCATTTCCCGTTCGCACTCACAACGGCGGCATCCTTTTCCAGAAGTCGTGCGACTGCTCATACGTGTGCGCCGCCTGCAACATCTTCTCCTCGCCAAACCGCGGCCCGATCAGCTGCAGCCCGATCGGTAGGTTCGATTGGGTGAATCCGCAGGGCAGCGAGATCCCGCAGGTGCCGGCGAGGTTCACCGAGATCGTGAACACGTCCGCGAGGTACATCTTCAAAGGATCCTGCGTCCGCTCACCCAGCTTGAAGGCCGGCTCGGGGCTGGTCGGGGTCAGAAGCAGGTCGCAACCCTGGAACGCCTTTTCGAAATCCTGCCGGATCAGGCCCCGCACCTTCTGGGCCTTGCGGTAGTAGGCGTCGGTGTAGCCGGCGCTGAGGACGAAGGTGCCCAGGATGATCCGGCGCTTCACTTCCGGGCCGAATCCTTCTTCCCGCGTCCGCTGGTACAGGTCGAGCACGTCGCGGGGATCGGCCGCCCGGCGGCCGTAGCGCACCCCGTCAAACCGGGCCAGGTTGGCCGACGCCTCGGCCGTCGCGAGGATATAGTAGACCGCGATGGCCGACGGGGTGAGGGGGAGGGAGACCTCCTTGATCTCGGCCCCGTTCTTCTGGAGCCAGTCGGCTGCCGCCCGCACCGCCTGCTCCGTCTCCCCGTCCATCCCCGGGATGAAGTACTCCTTGGGCAGGCCCACCTTCAGGCCCTTGACTGAGTTCGTCGGCTTGGAAAGGAACGTTTCCGGGGGGCGGGGGTCGGTGGTGTTGTCGCGGGGGTCGTGCCCAGCCAGGGAAGATAGAAGGAGGGCCGAATCCTCCACCGTCCGGGTGAGGGGACCGATCTGGTCCAAGGAAGAGGCAAAAGCCACCAGTCCGTACCGGGAGATCCGGCCGTAGGTCGGTTTCAAGCCGACACATCCGCACAGCGCCGCCGGTTGGCGGATCGAACCTCCCGTGTCGGAACCCAAGGCTGCCAAAGCGATCCGACCCGCCACCGCCGCTGCCGAGCCTCCCGAAGACCCCCCCGGGATCCGCGAGCTGTCCCACGGATTCCGCGTCACTCCCAAAGCCGAGTTTTCCGTGGAGGAACCCATCGCGAACTCATCCATGTTGGTCCGGCCGAGGAAGACGGCTCCCGCCTGCCGCAACCGGGCCACCGCCGTGGCGTCGTACGGCGCCTTATATCCTTCCAGAATTTTGGAGGAGCAGGTGCAGGGATCGCCGGTGGCGTTGAGGTTGTCCTTGAGGGCGATCGGGATGCCGCCGAGGGGAAGAGAGACATCGGCCAGGTCGGCCGCTTTGAGGGCCGACTCCCGATCCACCTGCGTGTAGGCGTGGATCGTCTTCTCGCGGGCATCGATCTCCTTGAGGAGGTCGGTGACGATGTCGCGGGACTTAATCTCCTTCTTTGCGAGTCGTCGTCGGAGCGAGGCGACCGTCTCGTGGGCCAGGCTCATTCGACGATTTTTGGGACGACGATCAAGTCGTTGGCTTGGGCCGGGGCGTTGGAGAGAGCTATCTCGACTGGCAGGCTGGGCGAGGGGACGTCTTTACGGAGGACAGGATGGTCGGGCGGATGCACCTCGGGGACGTTTTCCGTGGGGATCTTGGCCAGCGCCTCCATGTGGGCGAGTACCTGGCCGAGTTGGGCGGTGAACTTTTCCGTTTCTTCTTTGGTGAGGGCCAGCCGCGCCAACGTGGCGACATCGGAAACATTCAGCTTCGGGGCCGACATAAGCCCGAAAGCTTAAGAAAACCGTCTGGAAGCAGGAAGGAAGAAAGGAGCCCGGGATCAGGGGTCAGCTGAAAGGTGGAAACGCGTGTGTTTTGGGTCTTGGAAACTTGTGACCTTGGCGTTCGGTAGGGCCGAGCGTCCCGCTCGGCCGATGGAGAATTTAAAATCTAAAATCGTTCTATCGGGCGATGGGGACCATCGCCCCTCCCGGGGGTCGAACGCTGATACTTGGGCGTTTGGTAGGGACGTGCAGCTTGCTGCGCGTCCGATGGAATGATTGGAGATTAAAATTTGAAACCTTCAATCGGGCGAGCAGCGAGCTGCTCGCCCCTACCGGGCTTGGGTCGTAGAAATTTTGGCGTTCGGTAGGGCCGAGCGTCCCGCTCGGCCGATTGAGAATTTAGAATCTAATGTCGTTGGATCGGGCGATGGGGACCATCGCCCCTACCGCGCATTAAATTTTTGAAGCTTCCTTAACCCCATAACCCCTGAATCCCTTAACCCCTATCCTGGATTTTATGCCTTGTATCTAACCCTAGTCAGACTAGGGTCATTTTATGAATATTACCGTGACCCAGTTCAAGGCCAAGTGCCTCGGCATCGTCGAAAAAGTGCAACGGGAAAAGTGTCGGGTGGTCATTACCCGTTCGGGAAAGGTGGCCGCTCAGCTGGTTCCCGTGGATGCTGCCGCCGGCAAGGTTCTTTTTGGACGTTCGTCCAAGCAGACAGAAATTTTGGGCGACCTGACCTCCACTGGGGAACCATGGCATGCCGACGCTTGAGCGGGTGCCCGCCCTCGTCCTCGACACCCACGTCTGGGTTTGGATGGCCGCCGGCGATGAGCGGGCGGAAAGACTGCGGGGTTATGCGGGCCGGTTGATTCTTCCGGCGATCAGCGTTTGGGAAACGGCTATGCTGGCGGCCAAGGGTCGGCTGAAGTTGAAGCCCGATGTCGATGCGTGGGTGAGCAAAAATCTCGAAGCGCCGGTGGAGCTGGAACCTTTGTCCGCTGAGATCAGCATCCGCAGCAGCCGGTTGGGGGATTTCCATGGGGATCCGGCCGATCGATTGATTGTGGCCACGGCGCTGGTCCTGCAGATGCCTTTGGTCACCGCCGATCAGCAGATCCACACTTGGAATCGCAAAACCGAAACCCTTTCGCTCATTGATCTTTGAGCAGCGGCTCGTTTTAGCTTGGGTACGGACGGCTCCCCGAGCCGTCCTAGGACGCCTGGGGCAGGCGTCCGTACCGTAATCTTCGGCGGGATTTTTTTTGAAAACTTAAACGCGCCGGAATTCCGGCGACTAGTCGCCGGCAATGACGCGCGTCCCCACCGGTCGTCCGGTGGCCGCCGCCCGCAGATTTCCCTCGCGGAAAACGTCGAACACCACGATCGGGATCCGGTTATCCATGCAGAGGGAAAACGCGGTGGAATCCATGACCTTGAGCCGACGGCGCAAGGCATCGCCGTAGGTGATCGTTTCGAAGCGGTGGGCTCGGGGGTTGGTGCGGGGATCGCTGTCGTAGATGCCGTCCACTTTGGTGGCTTTGAGGAGAGCGTCGGCGCCGATCTCGCTCGCGCGGAGAGCGGCGGTGGTGTCGGTGGAGAAAAAAGGATGTCCGGTGCCGGCGGCGAAGATGACCACGCGGCCTTTTTCAAGATGGCGGAGGGCCCGTCGCCGGATGAAGGGCTCCGCCACGTTTTTCATTTCGATCGCGGTCATCACGCGGGTTTGGACGCCGGCCTGTTCGAGCGCGTCCTGGAGGGCGAGCGAGTTGATGACCGTGGCGAGCATGCCCATGTAGTCGGCCGTGTTGCGGTCCATCCGGCCTTCGCCGGCGGCGGGGGCGCCGCGCCAGATGTTGCCGCCCCCGATGACGATGGCGAGTTGGAGCGAGGGCGAGACGATCTCTTTGATTTGGTGGGCGAGATGGCGGGTGACGCGGGGAGAGAGGTGGTTGCCCGGCTCACCGAGCGTTTCACCGGATAGTTTGAGGAGGAGTCTTCGGCGAGCATGCCCTCCGAAGCTCCGCCCCTGCGGGGGTTCGGAGCGAAGGAGGGTGACGGGAGCAGAAGCCGGAAACTTTAAAGAAGAGGAACGGGCGACGGGGTTCTTGGATTTTTTGGGAGCGGTCTTCTTCGCCACGGGGCTTTTCTGGCTTAAATCGTTCTCCATGGGAATTGAAAATTCACGTCTTATTCTCCTGTAGGGACGCAGGCCCTGCGTCCGGGACCTGGTTTCCATTCTTCAAAACCCCTCCGCGCCCTCTGCGCCTCTGCGGTAAACCGATTTCACCGCTGAGATCGCAGAGGTTTTTCTTTCCCTCCATCAAACATCCAAAATCAAAAATTCAAAATTCACCACCGACCCGTCACCCGCCACTAGAAACCCGCTACTTCCAAAACCCCTTCGCGCCTTGGCGTCTTCGCGGGAACAAAAGTTAGTTGCTGGTTGCGGGTTGCTTGTTACGCGTTACCCGCCACTCGTAACCAGCCACCAAACTATTTACCGCTGAG
>Ga0194129_10003822_pt1 | contig 20631 bp, 19 predicted proteins | sample TA2KigCa35mmetaG_FD_150862 | JGI IMG/M metagenome (GOLD analysis project Ga0194129, IMG submission 150862) | Freshwater microbial communities from Lake Tanganyika, Tanzania - TA2015038 Kigoma Deep Cast 35m | ecosystem: Environmental > Aquatic > Freshwater > Lake | place: Tanzania: Lake...
TGGGGGGCGACGACGGGGGCGCGTCTGCCGTGGCGGCGGCGCTCGCCGGCGCCACGGCGACCACGCACACCAGCGCGCGCAGCGCGGGCCCGAGCCTTGACGACCGCGACCGCCCCATGGTCGCGGCTTCTGCCGCGCCGCGGCCACCTCGGCAACGAGGCCCCCGCGCGGTCGACAACGTTGTCAGGTTGGCAAACGAGGGCCCTGGGCCGGCGCGGGAATCGACGACCGCCGCCGCATGCTCTAACGAACGGCCGCGCGCGTCGTCACCCGGCGGCGCGTCCCTCTCACGACGTCCCCCTGGAAGCACCGTCATGTCGCACGCACCCTTCGTCAGGCTCCGCACCGCCCCCATCGTCCGCGCCGTCGTCGCCAGCGCCGCGCTGGCGCTCGTGGGCGTTGCCGCCGGCTGCAAGCCCGCGTTGATCCCCGGCGCGTCCGTCGAGGACAGCGCAGAGAACCGCAAGGTGCTGACGTTCCTGACCCGCTACCAGGCGGCGATGCAGGAGCGCTCGGTCGACAAGCTCGCCGCGCTGTGCGCTGCCGACTACTTCGAGGACAACGGCAACGACGACCCGAAGGACGACTACAACCTCGACGGGTTGAAGGCGAGGCTCACCGAGCACTTCGCGCGCACGAAGGAGCTCGTGCTCGAGGTCTACGTGCAGCAGGTCGAGCGCGTCGACGATGGCCACGTCGGCGTGGCCTACCGCTACAACACGCGGGCGCTGGTCGGGTTCCCGTCGGGAGACAAGTGGCTGACCGCCACCGAGGTCAACAAGATCATTCTGCGGCCTGTCGAGAAGGACGAAGCCGGCTACCGGATCCTCTCGGGGCTCTGACCGCCCGCCCAGCGGTCGGCTCGGCGCTTGTGCGGCGGCGCCGCACGGCGACGATCACCCGTTCGCGTGGTCCCGGCCATCCGGGCGGTGATCGATGGCGGCGTCGTCGGTTGGGCAGACCGCTTGTCATGGCGACGTCCAGAAGGCAGGACCGACGCCGACGACGGAGCCGCGATGTCCCCCGACGTGAAGCCCCCCGGTGACGACCCGAATCCGCGCGCCACCGCCCTGACGGCGGCGAGCCAGGCGCTGAAGGAGCGGCTGCCGACGCTCGACCCCAGCGAGCTCGAGGCGCTCGTGCGTCACCACAACGCGCGCTACTGGCGCGACGCCGCGCCCGAGATCGACGACGTCACGTTCGACATGCTGGTGGAGGCGCTGCGGGCGCGGGCGCCGTCGTCGCCGGCCCTGAACGAGCTCGGCGACCGCCGCGAGGACGACGACCGCGCGCCGCGCGAGCCCCGTATCGGCTTCGGCGACGTCGTGCACGCGCGCCCGATGCTCAGCCTCGACAAGTGCTACGACGACGACACGCTCTTGAAGTGGGGTGCGCAGGTCAAGGGTGCGGTGATCGTCACGCCGAAGATCGACGGCCTGGCGTGCTCGCTGCGCTACGACCGGCAGGGGCGGCTGAAGCAGGCCGGCACGCGCGGCGACGGCCGCGTCGGCGACGACATCACGAAGAACGCCCGCGGCATCAAGGACGTCCCGCAGCGCCTGCTGCACCCGCCCCACACCATCGAAGACGGCTTCGAGGTGCGCGGCGAGGTCTACATGGCCGTCTCGCGCTTCAACGCCCACTACAAGGGCGACAAGGCGAACCCGCGCAACCTCGCCGCCGGCGCGCTGAAGACCAAGGATCCCGCCGAGTCCGCGGCCTACGGCCTGTCGTTCTTCGCCTACGACCTGCTCGGTGTCGACGTCGACAGCGAGGCGGCCAAGCGCGAGCTGCTCGAGAAGCTCGGCTTCCCGCTGACGCCGGCCGAGATCGTGCCCGACTTCCGTGTGCTGCCGCGCGTGTTCCGCCGCTTCGTCGAGGTCTGCCGCGAGCTCGACGTCGAGACCGATGGCGTGGTGCTGAAGGCCGACAGCGTCGCCGAGCAGGAGCGGCTGGGCCTGACGGCCCACCACCCGCGCTACGCGCTGGCCTACAAGTTCCAGGGGGAGAGCGCGCAGACCACCGTCGTCGAGATCGAGTGGGGCGTCGCGCGCACCGGCGTCGTGACCCCGGTGGCCGTCGTCGAGCCGGTGTTCGTCTCGGGCGTCACCGTCACCCGTGTCAGCCTGCACAACGCCGGCTACGCGCGGAAGCTCGGCGTGGGCAAGGGCGCGCGGGTCGAGGTCGTTCGCCGCGGCGGCGTCATCCCCCACGTCGAGCGCGTGCTCGCGCCGCCCCCGGCGGCGCTCGTGGCCCCCACCGAGTGGCCGGTGCGCGGCGGCGCGACGCCGCTGGTGCAGGACGGCGACTTCCTCGTGCTCGCCGAGCCCGAGCGCTCGGTCGACGTCGTCGTCAGCCGGGTCGCGCACTACACCCGCATCGTCGACGCCACGGGCTTTGGCGACAAGCGCCTGACCCAGCTGGTCGAGCAGGGGCTCGTGACGAGCCCCGCCGACCTCTACGCGCTCGACAAGGCGCGGCTGGCGTCGCTCGACCGCATGGGCGAGGCGTCGGCCCAGCACCTGCTCGACGAGATGACGGCGCGGCGCACGTTGACGCTGCCGGTGTTCCTGACCGCGCTCGGCATCGACGACCTCGGGCCGACGGTGGCCGCCGCGCTCGCCGACCACTTCCGCTCTCTCGAGGCGCTGCGGTCTCTTCCGTCCGAGGCGCTCGCCGAGGTGCACGGCATCGGGATGGTGACGGCGGCCTCCATCGTCGAGGGCCTGAAGCAGTCGGCGAGGGTCATCGACGACCTGCTGCGTCACGTCAGCATCGTCGCGAAGCCGAAGGTCGAGAACACCGGCTCGCCGCTTTTCGGCAAAGCGGTGGTGTTCACCGGCACGATGGCGACGCTCGACCGAAAGAGCGCGCAGAAGCGCGTGCAGGACAAGGGCGGCAAGACGCCGTCGTCGGTGACCGCCGACCTCGACTATCTGGTGGTCGGCGATGAGGGCTCACCGCTGCTGGGCGCTGGCGACAAGTCGACGAAGCAGAAGGCGGCCGAGAAGCTCGTCGCCAAGGGCAGCAAGGTGCAGATCGTCAGCGAGCGCGACTTCCTCGCCCTGCTCGAACGCTGACGTACACGGGCGCCGCCGGTCCCCGTGGTCGACGGCGGCGGGCTGTTCGCGGCGACGGCGGCGTGGTCGCTGCTGGCGCCGGCGTCGACGACGGTGCTGACCGGTCCCCACCTCGACGTGGCGGGGGCCCCGGCGGTGGGCGGCGCGGTGGCGGTCGACGACGGCGGCGCCCTCGTCGACGTAGGCGAGAGCGGCCGCATGGACGGCTGGCTGGGTCGGGCGGGCAGGCGGTGCGCGCGCGTCGTCTTCGTGTTCTGACGCTGACGCCAGCGTCGCGCTGTCAGCTTGTGTCGACCAGCGTGTCGAGCAGGGTGTCGAGGAGCGAGCCCGCCGCTTGCCGAAGAACGCTTTGCGTCCTCCGGCAAGCGGCGAGGTGTTTCTCGCTCTCGTCGAGAGCGAGCGCGAACTGGATCCGACAGGCCGCGGAAAAGCCCGTTGCGGGCTTTCTTCAGCAACCTGCTAGGTTGGTCGCCCATGCATGCGCGCGTCATCGCGGTAGCCAACCAGAAGGGCGGCGTTGGCAAGACCGTCACCAGCCTCAACCTCGCTGCCTGCCTCGCTGCCCGGGGGCGGCGGGTGCTGCTCATCGATCTCGACCCGCAGGGTCACTGCGGCGTCGGCCTCGGCATCGACACCGAGACGCTGACCCGCACGTCGTACGAGCTGCTCGTCGACCGCAACGCCACCGCCGCCGAGCTGGCCGTGGCGCTGCCGTGGGAGCCGCTGCAGACGCTGCGCTTCGTGCCCGCCAACCTGCAGCTGTCGCTCGCCGAGCGCGAGCTCGAGCAGCGCTACGCGCTGCCCAACCTCGCGCTGGCCGGCAAGCTGAAGGCCGCACGCAAGGACTTCGACGACATCTTGATCGACTGCCCGCCGGCGCTCTCCAAGTTGACGCTCAATGCCTTCTTGTCGTGCGACTGCGTGATTATCCCCGTCGGGGTCGGGTTCTTCTCGATCCACGGCGTGCGCATGCTGGCCGAGACGCTCAAGGATATCTTCGAAGAGACCGGCCTCGACTACGACGTCCGCTGTTTGATCACGCGCTACCGCACCGGCCAGACCGTCAGCCGCGAGGTGCGCAAGGCCGCCGACGAGCTGTTCGGCGACTTCTGCTTCGCCACCGTCATCCGCGAGTGCGCCGACGTCGAGAAGTCCATCGGCAGCCAGACGCCGCTGCAGGTCTGGGCGCCGCAGTCGCCGGCGGCGCAGGACTACCGCGCGCTCACCGACGAGTTGCTCGAGTCCCTCGGCAATAAGGTCCCGCGGGCGGTCAGCGCCGACACGACGCCGCCGGCGCGTGAGGCGTCGGCGCCGGTGGCGCCCGTGGCCGGCGCGGTGGAGCTCGCAGGCCCGGCGGGCGCGGGGGCCGGCCATGACGCGTAGGAAGGGCGACGGCGGTCGCGACAAGAGCGGCGAGAGGCGGGCTGGCGGCGGCAAGAGGTCGCCCACCGTGGCGACCTTCCTGTCGAAGATCTCGACGCCCAAGGGTCAGGCCGGCGCGAACAGCCCGGCCAAGGGCCTGCTCGGCGAGATCACGCGCGCCGACCTTGTCGCCGTCGGGCGCCTGCAGGCGGGCGACGACGGCGCGGCGGCGCTGGCGGCGCCGGCGCCATCGCTCGAAGACGCGGCCAGCGCGATGCAGGAGACCTCGCAACGCATCGAGATGACCCTGCCGACCCTCGAGGGCGGGCCTGCGGTCGGCTTGTCGACGCAGTCTGGACGGCGGCAGGAGCGCCTGGCCTGGAGGTCCGTCGTCGATGTCCGCGGCGTGCTCGACGGCAGCGTCGCCGGAGACCCGTTCACCCGCGACATGTCGATGGGCGGTGTCTTCATCGAGACGGCGCACCTGCTCGAGGTGGGCGACCCGGTCGTGCTCAGCTTCCCGCTCGAGGACGGTAAGCGCATTGTCGTCAACGGGCGCGTGCGCTGGGTGACGCCGTTTGGCCGCGTCGACGATCCGACGCCGGGCATGGGCGTCGAGTTCGTCGGCGTCGACCCGTCGCGGCGCGAGCGCATCAGCTCCCTGCTGGCGAAGCGGCGCTCGTGAGCGATGCCCGCCAGCGGCGCTGCCGACGACAGCGGCGACGACCTCGGTGACGTCGTGCCCACCGCCTTCGCCGTGGCGCGGCCGCGCCGCGCCGATGAGGCACCGGGAGCATCCGGACCGCCACCTGCCCACACGTTCGCGCAGCTCCTGCGGCGGCCCGTCGTCGTCGACGTCCAGGGCTTCACTTGCCGCGGCGTGCTGCAGGGCGCCGACGACAACGACCTGTACCTCCGCGGCGAGCTGCGCTTCCTCGTGCTGCCGCTCGACACCGTGCGCTCGGTGCGCCTCGACGCCGAGCGCGCCGCCGAGGACGACCGCGAACAGCGTGACGACGACGAAGACGACGAAGACGGCCCGGGGTCGCCCCGCCGGTCGCCGGCGCGCTGACGTCGCCCTCGTTGCGCGCGCCGGTGGGCTTCGCTTTGCTCGACCCGTGCCGGCCTCTCTGCGCTCTCTGGCGTCGCGCCTGGTCCTTTGCGTGACCGCCCTGCTGGCGCTCGGCGCCTGCCCCTGCACGCCGCCGCCGCCGCCCGTGGTTGTCGACGACCCCGTCGTGTCGCAGGCGGTCGCCGCCCTGCAGCGGCGCGCCGCGCTCGTGCGTGACGTCGCCATCGATGGCGAGATCGTCGATGGGCAGGGCGGCCCGCGCCAGCGCTTTCGCTACGCGTCGTTGTCGTCGGGGGCGGCGGCGGCCGAGCTGTTCGACGCTGCCAGCGGCGCGCGCCGCCGGGCGCTCGTGTACGACGGCCAGACGCTGCTCGTCGTCGACGACGAAGCCCGCGCCGCGCAGCGCCCGGCGCTGCCCGACGAGCCCCTGCGGCGACGACGGCTGCTCGACGACGTCTTTGGCCCCTTCGCCGGTGACGGCTGGCGCCCGCCATCGCTGGTGGTGGCCGGCGGCGTCCCGGGGGCGCTCGGCGCGGCCGGCGGCGACACGTGGACGTTGACGATCCCCATCGTCGACGAGGTCCTGAACAGCCAGCGCCTCATGTTCGGCACCGACGGACGCTTCGTGAAGAAGGAGCTCGTCGACGACCGTGGCGTGGCGGTGGCGTCGACGACGGTCTCCGACGAGTGGCGCGACCCGTCGACGGGGCTCATCTTCCCGCGGCGCTGGCGCCACACGGAGCGTGGCGTCACCACCGAGGTCACGCTCGGCGCCACGGCGGTCAACGGCGGCGTCGAGCCGACGCGCTTCGCGACGAGCACGCCGGCCGGCTACGCTGCGCGCGACCGCTGACCCGCGCTGCCCGGAGAAACCCCATGCTGCTCCATCGTCTCCTCGCGTCTTCTGTGTGGCCGTCGTTGCAGCCGTCCGGCGCGTCCCTGGCCCTCGCTGTCAGCACGTCCCTCGCCGCCATCGTCGCGCTCGCCGGCGGCTGCACGTCGTTTGCGTTCCGCTCGGGCGGGCGCGGGCAGGCGCCGTCGGACCTGCAGGACCGCAAGGACATGGTGGCGCTCGACGCCGGCGTGCTGCAGATGGGCTGGAAGGTCGGCGAGCCCGACGAGTTTCCGCAGCACAAGGTGACGCTGGCGCCGTTCCTCATCGACCGCACCGAGGTCACGCTCGGCAACTACCGCCGTTGCGTGGAGGCACGCACCTGCAAGGCGCCCCAGGTGCCTGGCGACGGCTGGGAGACCACCGAGCAGCACCCCGTCGTCGGCGTGACGTGGCTCGACGCGAAGCGCTACTGCGAGTGGGTGAACCGCCGCTTGCCCACCGAGGCCGAGTGGGAGATGGCCGCGCGGCGTGGGCACGACGGCGCCTACCCGTGGGGCGGCAAGGCCGGGCCGGGCACCGCGAACCTGCGCGGCGGCGAGGACGGCTTCGAGCGCACGGCGCCCGTCGGCAGCTTCCCGCGCGGCGCGACGAAGGCTGGTGTCGTCGACCTCGCCGGCAACGCCGCCGAGTGGGTCTTCGACTGGTACGACGCCACCTGGTACGGCAAGTCGCCCGAGGGCGACCCCACCGGCCCCGAGGCCCCGACGGGGCAGCGCGTGGTGCGCGGCGGGTCGTGGGCCGACCCCAACCACCTCGCGCGGGGCTCGGCGCGCGGCGCGCTCGATCCCAACGTCTCAAACAACGCGGTGGGCTTTCGCTGCGCGGCGACCCCGTGACGGGCGCGTCCTCGTCGTCGCCCTCGTCGCCGTCGCCGCTGCCGCCGGCATGGGCGCGGACGCCGTCTCGCAGACGGCGCGCGCGTGATCTCGGCGTGCCGTTCGCAGGCGTGCCCGGCACGTACAACGCGATCACCGACGTCGACGGCGTCGCCGTCGGCTACCGCACGATCATCCGCGGTGACGGTCCGCTGGTGGTCGGACAGGGGCCGGTGCGCACCGGGGTCACCGCGATCCACCCGCGCGGCCTTTCCGGGATCGGCGTGCCGGTGATGGCCGGCGTGCACAGCCTGAACGGCAACGGCGAGATGACCGGCTGGGCGTGGATCGAGGAGTGCGGCCGCACCGAGATGCCGCTCCTGCTCACCAACACCCACGCCGTCGGCGTCGCCCACGACGCCGTCATCCGCTGGATGCAGCAGCAGCGCCCGACGACGGCGCCCTTGTGGTGCCTGCCCGTCGTCGCCGAGACCTTCGACGGCAAGCTGAACGACATCAACGGCTTCCACGTCACCACCGCCGACGTCACGGCCGCCCTCGAGGCGGCCACCGCTGGTCCCCTCGACGAAGGCAGCGTCGGCGGCGGCACCGGCATGGTCTGCTATGAATTCAAGGGCGGCTCGGGCACGGCGTCCCGTCGCGTCGTCGTCGGCGAGGGCCCGGGCTTCGAGGGCCACCGCGGCCACGAGGGCACCGTCGGCGTCTTCGTACAGGCGAACTTCGGGCGGCGGCCGCTGCTCACCGTCGCCGGCGCGCCCATCGGCCGCTGGCTCGCCGAGCAGGAGGAGCGCGCCGGCGGCAAGGACGGCATCGAGCTCCCCGAGCAGGGCTCGATCATCGTCGTCGTCGCCACCGACCTGCCGTTGCTGCCGCACCAGCTCAAGCGTCTGGCGCGGCGCGCCGGGCTCGGCGTCGGCCGCAGCGGCGGTATCGGCGGCCACGGCTCGGGCGACCTGTTCCTCGCGTTCTCGACGGGCAACGCCGTGTTCTTCGGTCCCGGGGGTGGCCCGCGTGCGCTGCTGGCTGTGCCCGACGACGCGCTCAGCCCCGTGTTCACCGCCGTCGTGCAGGCCACCGACGAGGCCATCCTGAACGCGCTGGTGGCCAACGAGGCGATGGTGGGGTGTGACGGCCACCGCGTACCGGCGCTGCCCCACGACGTCGTCGAGCGCTGGATGCGGCACATGACCCGCGGGCCGGGGTAGGCGGAAGCGGCGTAGACGATGCTGGCGTCAGCCGGGCCGCGGCTTCTTCGGCTTCTTCGGCGGCTTGTGTCCGCCGTCGCCGGTCACCGGACGCGGCGCGTCGTCGCGTCGTCGCGGTGGCGGTCCACGGTCATCGCCGCCGGGGGGCGGCGGTCCGCGGTCATCGCCGCGGGGGCGCGGCGGTCCGCGGTCATCGCCGCGGGGGCGCGGCGGTCCGCGGTCATCGCCGCGAGGGCGCGGCGGTCCGCGGTGATCGCCGCGAGGGCGCGGCGGTGGGCGACCGTCGTCTTGTCGTCGGGGCGGCGGTCCGCGGTGGTCGTCGCGCGGGCCGTCGAAGCGCGGACGGTGCGGTCCGCGGTCGTCGGCGCGCGGGCCGTCGAAGCGCGGACGGGCCGGTCCGCGGTGGTCGTCGCCCGGGTTGTCGAAGCGCGGACGGGCCGGTCCGCGATCGGGGCCGAAGCGCCCGCGGGGCGCGAAGCCGCCCTGCCGACGCTGGCCGCGCTGGTAGGGCACGATACGCAGGCTGCGCTCGACGTCTTCGGGCTGGGGCAGCGACTGGCGCAGCGTGCGCGCCAGCAGGGCCGCGACCTGCTCGGGCCCCCACGCCGCGAGCAGGTCGGCGCCAAAGGAGCGCTCATCATCGTCAAGCAGGGCGACGTCGTCGGCGACGCGGGCGGTCAGGCGGGCGCGGTCGGCGGCGCGCACCGCGGCGGCCGAGGGCAGCGGTGTCCACGTCGTGCGCGCGCCGATCGCGAGCAGCTGCAGCTCGGCGGCGCGCTGCTTGGCGGGGATGGCGAGGATGACGGCCATGCCCTTGCGACCAGCGCGGCCGGTGCGGCCGTTGCGGTGGGTCATGGCCACGGGGTCGTGGGCGACGTCGGCGTGGATGACGAGGCCGACGTCGGGCAGGTCGAGGCCGCGGGCGGCGACGTCGGTGCACACGAGCACGCGGGAGCGGCCCTCGCGCAGCGACGACAGCGCACGGTTGCGCTCGGCCTGCGACAGCTCGCCCGACAGCGCGACAGCGGCGAAGCCGCGCTCGGCCAGCCGCGCGCACAGCCGCGTCACCGTCTCGCGCAGGGCGACGAAGACCAGCGCGCGGGCCGGATCGTGGAAGCGCAGCACGTTGACGACGGCGGCCTCGCGCTCGTCGAGGTCGACGAGGTGGGCCTGCAGCTCGATGTCCTGATGCGCCGCGGTGTGCGTCGCCGTGATGCGCAGGGCGTCGCTCTGGAACTTCTTCGCCAGCGCGACGATGTCGGGCGGCAGCGTCGCCGAAAACAGCAGCATGCGGCGCGTGCCCGCGGGCGGCCCCGGCGGACACGCCGACAGGATCGCGTCGAGCTCGTCGCGAAAGCCCATCTTCAGCATCTCGTCGGCCTCGTCGAGCACGACGCAGGCGAGCGCCGACAGGTCGAGGCTCGTGCGCGTCAGGTGGTCGACCAGCCGCCCCGGCGTGCCGACGACGACGTGCACGCCGGCGTCGAGGGTGTGCCGTTCGCGTTGGAAGTCGACGCCGCCCACGCAGCTCGTCACGCGGGCGCCCAGCGGCGCATACAGCCACGACAGCTCGCGCTGCACCTGCAGCGCGAGCTCGCGCGTGGGCGCCACGACGAGCACGAGGGGCTTCTGGCCGCGCTCGACGCGCAGCCGCGGCTTGTCACCCAGCGCCGCCACGAGGGCGCGGCTGGCGGCGAGGCCGAAGGCGACGGTCTTGCCCGAGCCGGTCTGCGAGCTGACGAGCAGGTCGCGGTCGCCGTGGCTCTCGTCGGCGACAGCGCGCTGCACGGCGGTAGGCTCGGCGAAGCCGCGGCGGGCGAGGGCGTCTTGCAGCGCCGGGTGCAGGTGGGGCGGAAAGCCAGCGACGGAAGTCTCGGCGGCGGCGGGGGTCTCGTCGGAGCCAACGTCGGTCATGGGGCACGGTACCAGCCGCGTCGACAATGTCCCGCGCGAAATCTTCGGCGCTGGTCTCGACGTCAGCCGGCGCGAACAAGAGCACCGCCACCATGAACGACCAGAAGTAGAGCGTGCGCCCGTAGCCGAGAGGATGCGACGCGTCGGGCGGGCGCTGCGACTCGCGTACGCCGCGCAAGAGCAGCAGCTGGTTGCCGCAGTCGGCGACGCTGTGGATCGCCTCGGCCAGCATCGCCCCCGACCCGGTGAACGCCGCCGCGCCGAACTTCGCCACGACGATCACGAGGTTGACGACGAGGTTCTGGACGATGTGCCGCGTGGAATCCTGACCGCTCACGACCGTGCCTCCGTCAATGAGCGCGGCGCCGTCGACGGCGCGATGAGCACGTCAACCGCCGCCTGCGCCGGCGCCCCCGCTCGTCCTCGTGTCCGACTTTGTCGTGGTCGACGGCGACCACGCGAGCAGCGCCAGCCACGGCGGGGCGAACGCCAGCGACCACGCCAGCAGCGACGCGTGTCATCGTCGCGGCCGTGTAGCCACAGCAGCGAGAAGAAGAAGACCGCCGCTGGCGTCCGCAGCCACACGAGCCCGCGCAGACCGTCGGGTCGCGTTCGCGCGACGGCTAGAACGAGGGCAAGGGCCACGACCCACGCGGCCGCCGGGTGCAGCCACGGGTGGGGGGTGTCGGGTAGCCAGCGGAACGCGCCCCACCACAGGGCGAGCACAAGGGCGTGGCAGACGAGCGGCCCGGTGGCGAGCGCGGCGACGACGGGCCACCCGCGGGACAGGGCGAGCCCGACGCCGGCGGCGAAGCAGCCCCACCCGAGCGCGCCGATGGTGGGCACCGCGAAGGGCCCCGACTCCGTCCACGCCCACAGGCCGGCGTCCACGGCGATGGGCTCGATGAACCACGCGTCAGCGACGACGAGGGCGAACAGCGCTGCCGGCAGGCGGGCGGCGCGCACGCGCAGCGCACCGGCAAGGTCGAGGGCTGACGTGACGACGACGGGCCAGATCAACAGCACCAGCAGCGGGACGCGGTCGACGAACACGCGCCACGCCGTCTGGCTGTAGCCGTAGAAGCCGTAGAGGCGGACGCAGCTGTCTTCGGCGAGCCACGCTGCCAGCGCCACGACGACCATGCGTCCCGCCAGCGCCCCGCGCGACGCTCCCGGCTCGCGGGCGAAGCGCAGCACGAGCCACAGCGCCACCACCGCCAGACAGCACAGCTCGAGCGTGTTCATGCGCGGACTCCTCGTCGACGTCAGCCGCCGCTGCCCGGCAGGCCCAGGGCCTCCCAGACGTGGTAGGTGACGAGCAGGCCCGCGCCCGCCCACGTGATGCCGATGCACAGCGCGCTGTCGATGCGATTGGGTCGTCCACCGAGCGGCAGGCGGGGCCCCACCAGCGCCAGCTGCAGCAGCGGCGCCGCGCCCATCACCGCGATGCGCCACGGCAGCACGGCCAGACCGAAGCCGACGATGGCGACGACGAAAGCGAGCACCGTCTCCCCGATGGCGACCGCGGCGCCGCCGGCAGGGCCGAGCAGCACCGGCCACGTCCGCACCCCCGCCAGCGCGTCACCCTCGACGTCGCGCAGGTCGTAGAGCACTTCGTAGCCGAGCTCGAAGGCGAAGAAGAACGCGGCGGTGACCACGATGGTCGCGACGCTCGTGTCGGGGCGCGGCGACAGCGACGACAACGGCAGCGCGAAGCACGTGATCAGGAAGCCCGTCGCCGACGCGACGTTCTTCCAGAGCGCCAGCTCCTTCAGGCGGACGCGCGCCGGCTCGCCGGGGCGCCGCGAGAGCCGGGGCAGGAGCCGGTGGTTGTAGAGCGCACCGAGCACGTGGAAGCCGATGCGCCACGGCACGGTGGCGGGGGCCCACGCCGCCGACGCGACGAACGACAGCGCCAGCACGACGACGGCGACGGCGGCGGTGCGGCGGGGATGGCGGGCGACGACGTCGGCGCCGACGACGCCATTCTTTTCGTCCTCGAGCGCGTCGGTGATCCGGTTGATCAGGTTCACGACGAACCAGTCGCAGCTCGACAGCAGCGCGAGGTCGAACGCGCGCACGCCGCACAGCGCCCACGCGAACGTCAGCGTGCCGAGCGCGCCGATGGCGACGATGTGCAGCCGGGCGATGCTGGCGAGCAGGGCGGTCACGGCGCCGCACTATGCAGCACCGCGGGCCACGCCAGCGAGACTTGGTACCTCCGTCGCCGGCCTGCACCCCGGCCCGCCCAGGGGCGCCGTCCCCTGTAATGCGCACCAGCGGGCAAAATGGGCTAACGGATCGCATGCTCACCGCCGAGCCGGTCTGGGACGAAGATGACGCGTCATTGCCCGACGGTGACGTCGTGGTCTCGCCGCTGCCCGTCGGTCCGCGCCTGACGTTGCGATTCGTCTCGGCGTTCGAGCCGTGGCTGGCCGTCGCCGGCCGGAGAATCAACGCCGACGACGGGCCCGAGAGCCGGGCGGCGCTGCTGTGGTTCGGCCGCCGGCAGGCCACGCTGTGGCGGGCCCTCGGCGTCGACCACGGGCTGCGCGCGACGCAGGCGCAGGGGCAGGTGATCGTCACCGACGTGCTCGGCCTGAACGACGGGGTCGCTCTCGACCACGGCGCGATGATGGGCGCGCTGGAGCTGGCGAAGGTGCGGTGGCCGGCGTTCGCCGTGCTCGGCGCGAGCATCGGCTCGCGGGCCGAGCTCGCGGCGCGGGCCCGCGTGCTGTACGCCGCCGGCACGCAGCTCGACGTGCGCGTCGAAGAAGACGGACGGGTGCGGGCACGGCGGCTGCTTCGGGTGGGGCGCGCATGACGGGGACATTGCCCCCCGCGGCCGTCGAGGCCTACCGCGCGCAGCGCACCTTCGGCGCGCTGGACGGTCTGCGGGCCTTCTCGATCCTCGCGGTGCTGTGGCACCACACCTACGAGGCCCCGACGGGATGGCGCGCCACCGAGCGGGGATTCCTCGGCGTCGACCTGTTCTTCGTGATCAGCGGCTTCCTGATCGTCACGCTGCTGCTGCGCGAGCGCGACCGCCACACGACGATCTCGCTGAAGAATTTCTACATCCGTCGCTTCTTGCGGATTTTTCCAGTATACTATGGTGTGCTGGTTGTCCTGGGGCTCGTCTTTGCGACGATCGGCCGTCAGGCGAACATGGCCGCGGGGTTCGTTCACGACCTCCCGTGGGCGCTCACCTACACGTCCAACTGGGTCGGTCTGGTGACGTTCCTCGAGATCACGTGGTCGCTGTCGGCCGAGGAGCAGTTCTACCTGCTGTGGCCGCCGCTGGAGCGGTTCGTCCGGCGCGCGGTGGTGCCGGCGCTCGTCGTGCTGCTGGTGGTCTCGCAGGTCATCCACTTCCGCCTCGCCGAGCCCGTGATGGCGGCGCTGGGCTTTGCCCCGCACCAGCCCGAGATGCTGCGCCAGACCGGCTTCACGCCGATCATGCTCGGCGTGCTGCTGGCCCACGCGCTGCACGACCCGACGTGGCACGTGCGCCTGCGTGCCGTGCTCGGGGCACGCGCGGCGCCGGTCGTGGCCCTCGCCGCGGTCCTCGCGCTCGCCACCTGGCCCGGCGACGACATCACCGGCTGGCCGCGGCTGCTCGTGCACGTCGCCATGACCGCCCTGGTCGGCGCCGCCGTGATCCGCGAGGACCACTGGCTGATGCCCGTGCTCCGCCTGCGCCCGCTCGCGCGGATCGGGGCGCTCAGCTACGGCATCTACCTCTTCCACATGATCGGTCGGCACATGGCCAAAGCGTTCCTCGCGCGGATCGACGTCCCGCAGTGGATTGCTTTGACGCTGTTGACCCTGACGATTACCTATGTGGTTGCCGAGCTCTCGTTTCGCTTCTACGAGTCGCGGTTCCTGCGGCTCAAGGAGCGTTTCAGCGCCTGATCAGTCTTCGGCACCGGGGCTCACTTCTCGGTGCTGCTCTCGGCCTCGTCGGCGGTCGTGGCTGCGTCTTGCGCCGCCGTCGTCGGCAGCAACAGACGACCGAGGATCAGGCCACCGACGGCGGCGCACAGCGAGCCGCCGAGCACGCCGAGCTTGGCGACGGGCAACAGCGCGCCGCCCGCCGCCGCCGTCGGCGGAAACGCGAGCTGCGCCACGAACAGCGCCATCGTGAAGCCGATGCCAGCGACGGTGCCGAGGACGACCAGGTGCCGCAGCCCAAGCCCGGTGGGCAGCGCGACCACGCCGAGACGGCCGAGCGCCAGCGTCGTCGTGATCACGCCGAGCGGCTTGCCGATCAGCAGCCCGACGCCAGCGGCGAACGCGACGAGGGTGCCCGAGGGGCCGCGTGCCCCGTCGAGCCCGGCAACGGTGACGCCGGCGTTCGCCAACGCGAACAACGGCATGATGCCGAAGGCGACCCACGGCGACAGCGTCGCGATCAACGACTCAGCCGGCGACAGCGCCTCGCGACGCGCCAGGTCCACCGAGCGCAGCGTCTCGATGAGTCGCGCCTCGTCGGTGGCCTTGTCCGCCTGCAGCGCCTGCAGCGCCGCGTGGGCGTCGCGCACAAAGCCGTCGCCGCCGAGCCACGCGCGCACCGGCGTCAACAGGCCGATCACGACGCCGGCGATGGTCGGGTGCACCCCGGCGCGGTAGACGCCCGCCCACAGCACGACGCCGGGCGCGACGTAGACGAGCTTGCGCCGCACGCCGAGCTTCTGCAGGAACAGGATCCCGGCCAAGCCGAAGGCGGCGACGACGAGCCCCGACGGCTCCACGCCCGACGAATAGAAGAGCGCGATGACGACGATGGCGCCGAGATCGTCGATGACGGCGAGCGCGAGCAGCAGGACCCGCAGCGCCGGCGGCACCCGCGATCCGAGCAGCGTCAGCACGCCGACGGCGAACGCGATGTCGGTGGCGGTGGGGATGCCCCAGCCCGGCGTCAGGTCGGCGTGCCCCCGCGCGATGAACAGGTAGACGAGGGCCGGCGCGACCATGCCGCCCAGCGCGGCCGCCGCCGGCAGCGCCGCCCGGCGCGGCTCGGACAGCTCGCCGTGGTGCAGCTCGCGCTTGATCTCGAGGCCGACGACGAAGAAAAACACCACCATCAGCACGTCGTTGACGAACCACTCGAGCGTGCGCTCGAACATGTGGTCGCCCATGCGCAGGCCGAGCGGCGTCGACCAAAGCGCGTGGTAGCCGTGCGCCCACGGCGAGTTCGCCCAGACCAGCGCCACGGCCGCGGCGACGAGCAGCACGATGCCGCTCGCCGCCTGGATGCGCAGGAAGTCCTCGAGCGGCCGGCGCGCCAGACGGCTTAGGCGCAGCAGCGGCTCCCACGCCTCGGGCGCCGGCGACGATGACGAGCGCGGCGACGAGAGCGGAGACGGAGACGGAGACGGCTGCGACGACGACATCGAGGGGCTCCTGACCGGCGGCGACGGGGCGCGCACTCCTCCCCTCGCACCGGTGGCGCCAGCGCCGCCGGCGCAGTAAACGCCGAGCACCCCGGTTGTACCCGAGCCGCGGCCCCGAAGACACCCGAACGACAACGAGGACGGCCATGGCAGGCGGCAACGACAGGCTCCCCCCGGCGGCCCCCGCGGACGACGACGCCGTCGACATCGCCGACCTCGGCTTCGAGGCCGCGCTCGCCCGGCTCGAGGCGGTGGTGCAGCGGCTCGAGCGCGGCGAGCTGTCGCTCGAGGAGTCGCTGTCGTCCTACGAGCAGGGCGTGCGCCTCGTCGCCGCCGCGCGCGGCAAGCTCGAGGGCCTGCAGGGCCGGCTCGAAGAGCTGCTCGCCGACGGCACCACGCGCAAGCTCGAGAAGAAGCCCACCGAGCCCGCCGCCGGGGCCCGCTCGTGACCGGCGCGCTCGCCACGGGTCCGCTCGTCAGTGGCCTGCTCGAGGAGTTCGGGCCATGGCGCCAACAGATCGAGGCGGCGCTCGGAGCGCACCTCGACGGCTTCGCCGACCTCGACGGCACCGCGCCCCCCCCGCGGCTGATGCACGCCATGCGCCACGCGCTGCTCGCCGGCGGCAAGCGCCTGCGTCCGCTGCTCGCCTTCGCCGTCGCCCACGCGACGCGACCGGCGAGGATGGCCGCCGAAGACGCCAGGGCGGCGGCGCTGCCGGCGGCGCTCGCGCTCGAGCTGGTGCACACCTATTCGCTGGTGCACGACGACCTGCCGGCTCTCGACGACGACGACCTGCGGCGGGGGCAGCCGACGGTGCACCGCGCCTTCGATGAGGCCACCGCCATCCTCGCTGGCGACGCGCTGTTGACCGACGCGTGGGTCGTGCTCGCGCGCGCGCGCGCAAATGCCGCCCGCCAGATCGAGGAGCTCGCTCTGGCCGCCGGCAGCGCCGGCATGGTGGGCGGGCAGCACGACGATCTCGAGAACGAGGGGCGCGCCGTCGCCGACGCGGCCTCCGTCGATAGCCTGCGCGCCGTGCACCGACGCAAGACCGGCCGCCTGTTCGCCGCCGCCGCCGCCTGCGGGGCGTGGGCCGTCCAACACGACGCCGCTGTCGTCGCCGCCGCCCGTGACTTCGGCGCCGCGCTGGGCTTCGCCTTCCAGGTGCAGGACGACGTGCTCGACGTCCTTGGCGACGTCGAGAAGGGCGGCAAGGTGCGGGGCCGCGACGAGAAGCTCGACAAGCTCACCTACGTGCGCGCGCTGGGGCTCGAAGGCGCCCGCGGGCTGGCGCGGCAAGCCGGCGACGACGCGGTGGCACGCGCCCAGACCCTGGCCACCCTGGTGCCCCACGCTGACGTCGCCGACGTCGACCGCCTCGCCCGCCTCGCGCGCTTCGCCGTGGCGCGCAGCCACTGAGGCGCCGATGACGCCCGCGTCGTGGGTGCTGGCCCTGGCGCTCGCCGCCCACAGCCGCAGCGAGGGCGCGGCCCGCCTCGTCGTCTTTGGCGACGGCCGCGTCGACCTCGTGGTCACGCTGGGCACGCCCGACATGCCCGAGCTGTGCGACGCCGATCTGGCGGTGGTCGACCCGGCCCGCCGCGCCGCGGCCGAGCAGAAAGTCACCACGTGCGTCGAGGCGGGCCTGCCCCGCTGGCTGCGCCTGCGCGTCGATGACGAGCCGTGCACGCTGGCCGCCGGATCGTGGCGGCGTGTCGACGGTCGCACGGTGGAGCTCGCGACGCAGGCCCGCTGCGCGCCGCCCGCGGGTCGCGCCCTCGCCGTCGACTGGGGCCTGTTCTCGGGCTCGCCGCTGGAGTTCGTCGCCGCCGTCGTCGTCACGCTGCCCGACGGCGGCGAGCGCCGCGCGCTGCTGTCGCGGCGGCACAACCGCGTCGTCGTCGCGGTGCCGGCGCCGCCGTGGCGCCGCGCGCTGCCGTGGGCAGCGGGCGCCGCCGCCCTCGCGGTCGCCGTCACCCTCGTCGTTCGTGGCCGTCGACGACGGCCAGCGCCGCCGGCTGGTCCCTCACAGCAGGCGCGGTGAGCCGGGCGGACCGAGCGCGGCCTCGAGCACCGCCCGCACCGCCGTCGACGTGCCCACGGCGCCGAGCGCGCCGCGCGCCAGCCAACGCCCATCGAGCTCGCCGCTGTCGAGCGGGCGCAGCGCGCGCGCGGCGTCCGCCGGCAGCGGGACGACGACGACGTCGAAGCGCAGGTCGCGGTGCGTCAGCGTGCGCTGCACGACCACCGCCGGCGGCCACGTCGAGGGCGCCGTCAGCCCGCGGGCCACGAGCAGCCCGCGCCACGCCTCCGTCGTCGCTTCCGTCGTCGCGGCGGTCGCCGCGGCGTCGCCCGCGTCGTCAGGCACGACCGTGCCCGGCGGCTCCCACAGGCCGCCGAACAGGCCGCGGCTCGCGCGGCGTTCGAGCCACAGGTGCCCGGCCTCGTCGACGAGCACGACGGCGGCCACCCGCAGCGCCCGCCGCGCCGGGCGTCGTGCCTTGACCGGGTAGTCTTCGGGCGCGCCGGCGTCGTGGGCGCGGCACGAGCGACGCCACGGGCACGCGCCGCACGACGGCGCGCGGGGCGCGCAGACCAGCGCGCCGAGCTCCATCAGCCCCTCGTTCACGGTCGCGGGCGACGACGTCGCCGTCACCAGCGCCGTCGCCCGCGCCGTGGTGGCCCGCTGCCCCGCCGGCGTGTCGATGGCGGTGTCGTCGGCGCACAGGCGCATCAGCACCCGGTGGACGTTGCCGTCGACGACGGCGGCGGACTCGCCAAACGCGAGGCTGGCGATGGCCGCGCTCGTGTAGTCGCCGACGCCGGGCAGGGCGCGCAGCCCGTCGCGCGTCGACGGAAAGCGCCCGCCGTGCTCGTCGACGACGACGCGGGCCGCCTTGTGCAGGTTGCGGCCGCGCGAGTAGTAGCCGAGCCCGCTCCACAGGCCGAGCACGTCGTCCTCGCTCGCCGCCGCCAGCGCGCCCACGTCGGGGAAGCGCGCGGTGAAGCGGGCGAAGTAGTCGACGACAACGGCCACGCGCGTCTGCTGCAGCATCACCTCGGACAGCCACACGCGGTACGGCGTGCGGTCGTGGCGCCACGGCAGATCGCGGGCGGCGCCGGCGAACCACCGCGACAGCTGCGCCGCCAGCAGCGCGGCGTCGTCGGGCAGCGTCGACGCACCCATCGTCGTCTTCGCCACGAGGGGCGCGCCCGGCGCAGCGCCAGCGCTGCTCTTCGTCCGTGACCGGTGGGTCACCGCGTCAGACGCTCCTGCAGCGAGCGCACGGTGAACGGGCCCTGCTGCAGGCGGTCGATGGCGCGCGACGCCGCGTCGGCGGCGGCGACGGTGGTGAAGTACGACACACCACGCACCAGCGCCTCGCGCCGCAGCGAGTACGAGTCGCCCACCGACGCCGCACCGACGGTGGTGTTCCACAGCAGGTCGACGCGGCCGCCCGACAGCTCGTCGAGGATGTGCGGCGTGCCCTCGCGCACCTTGTTGATGCGGGTGGTGGGGATGCCCTGTCCGTCGAGGAAGCGGTGGGTGCCGCCGGTGGCGAGGATGCGGAAGCCAGCCTCGTGCAGGCGGCGCACCGCGGGCAGGATGGCCTCCTTGTCGACGTCAGCGACGCTGATGAAGGCGGTGCCCCTCTGCGGCAGCCGGGTGCCGGCGCCGAGCTGGCTCTTGCCGAAGGCGACGGCGTCGTCGTCGTCGATGCCCATGACCTCGCCGGTGCTGCGCATCTCGGGACCGAGCAGCACATCGACGCCGGGGAACTTGATGAAGGGCAGCACCGCCTCCTTCACCGCGTAGTGGCCGATGCCCGCCCTGGTCATCGGGCGGTCGAGGGGGCGGCCGAGCGCGCGCTCGATGTCGTCGAGGCTCTCGCCCGCCTGGATGCGCGCGGCGAGGCGCGCCAGCGGCAGGCCCGTCGCCTTCGACGCGAACGGCACGGTGCGCGACGCGCGGGGGTTCACCTCGATGACGAACACGCGGTTCCGCCGCACGGCGAACTGCGCGTTCATCAGGCCCTTCACCTGAAGCTCGAGCGCCAGCGTGCGGGCGATGCGCTCGATCTCCTCGACGACGCTGACGTCGAGGGTGTGGGGCGGCAGCACGCAGGCGGAGTCGCCCGAGTGGATGCCGGCCTCTTCGATGTGCTCCATCACGCCGCCGACGACGACGCGCGTGCCGTCGCACAGGACGTCGACGTCGACCTCGGTGGCGCCGTCGAGGAAGCGGTCGACGAGGATCGGGCGATCCTCAGACGCCATCACCGCGCGGTCGAGGTAGCGGCGCAGGCCGTCGACGTCGTGCACCAGCTCCATCGCGCGGCCGCCGAGCACGTAGCTCGGCCGCAGCAACACCGGGAAGCCGAGCTTGATGGCGAGCGCCTCGCACGCGTCCTTCGACGTCGCGGTGCCGCCGGGGGGCTGCAGTAGGCCGAGCTTGTCGACGAGCTCGGCCGAGCGCTTGCGATCCTCGGCGCGATCGATGCTGTCGGGGGACGTGCCAAGGACGTGGACGCCGTGGGCGAGCAGCCCCTTGCTGAGCTTCAGCGGCGTCTGGCCGCCGAACTGCACGATCACGCCCCAGGGCTGCTCGACGTCGCAGACGTTCAGCACCTCTTCGAGGGTCAACGGCTCGAAGTAGAGGCGGTCGGACGTGTCGTAGTCCGTCGACACGGTCTCGGGGTTGCAGTTGAGCATGATCGCTTCGAAGCCCGCCTCGCGCAGCGCCCAGGCGGCGTGCACGCAGCAGTAGTCGAACTCGATGCCTTGCCCGATGCGGATGGGGCCGCCGCCGAGGATCAACACCTTCTTGCGATCGGTCGGCTCCGCCTCGCAGGCGCGCACCTCGACGAAG
>Ga0194129_10003824_pt1 | contig 20627 bp, 34 predicted proteins | sample TA2KigCa35mmetaG_FD_150862 | JGI IMG/M metagenome (GOLD analysis project Ga0194129, IMG submission 150862) | Freshwater microbial communities from Lake Tanganyika, Tanzania - TA2015038 Kigoma Deep Cast 35m | ecosystem: Environmental > Aquatic > Freshwater > Lake | place: Tanzania: Lake...
CGTGTAATCTTCGCCTACATTTTCTTTTAACTTATTTTTACAATTTTTCAAGGTCTGAAAAATACTTTTTGTACTTATTTTTGTTTCCGAACTTATATCGCGAATTGATTTGCCCGTCTTTTTGTATAACTCAAATAACATTTTATCGTACCAGTGCCACCCCTGCGATTCATCGTTAATTAAACATATTATTTGTTCGTATGCTTGCTTTTGAATATAGTCGCTTTCTTCGCATTGTAATTCCCCAAGTTCTTCAATACTTATTTTTGGATGTTTGTTTTTGTGCTTTTCGTAATCTAAATATATGTTTCTCAATACAAAATACATAAATCCTTTATTGATTTGGTTGTTTTGTATAATGCTTTCAGGTTTGCAGTATTTTGTTATTCTTAAATACGCTTCCTGAACTATGTCTTCAGCGTAAAAATATTCGCCAAAACTTTGAACTACTTTTACATAGTCTTTGTGTTCTTTAGCAACTATTTTTAACCAATCCATAAAAACAAATGTATGATTATTTTTTAAACATACAATAGACGAAAATATAAACAAATAGTTGTTAATAAAAAAACCCGCTATAAAAGCGGGCTTTTGCCTTTTTCATAAAATTGCCTGCAAATGTATTTATCTATTTTTTGCAAGGTTGATAAGGTTACGTCTTTTCCTTCTAAAAATTTATCTAAATTGTACTGGTGGAACTTTTCGCCTTTTAACTTTATTTCTTGTACTACTTGGTTTCGTGTTTTTTTACGCAGCAACTCCTCGAGCAAGCGACGTAAAGTAAAATCGTCAATATACATAACTAAAAAGGTAAGTCGTTTATTTCTGAAGGGTCAATCCATTTTCCTTTAATTTCTCCATCCTCCTTCTTTTTGTACGGCTCTGAAATCTTTACAGAAAAGTAATTAATTCCTTTAGCGCTTTGCTTAACCCATAACGCTATTTCTTTGTCTTGTCCATCTACGTTAATCGTTCCTTTGTAGTCGGGGTGCGTGTCCGCTTTTTTGTCGTTTTTAAAAATTGCACCCCCGTTTACTTTTGTTTCCATTTTTATTTATTTATTTGTTTTTTTAATTCTTCTATTTCTGCATTTAAAACTTCTTTTTCAGCTTTATAAGATTCTATAGCTTTTATAACTAATCTTTCATAATTATTTATTAATTCTTTTGTTAATTCTGGATCATCACTTTTAGTTGTACCATAATTTATGTATTGTCTTATCCAGTACGACACGTTGCCACGTCCTTTTTTCTTTGCTTTGATTAGTTCAGCTTCCGTGAGCCGAATGGTTAGCAGTTTGTTTTTATTGTTTTTCATTTTTATTTATTTATTTAGTTTTTCTTTGCAAATTGTACCATAAAGTGGTATATAACGCACAATTTTACTTATTTCGTTCCTTTTTATTACCACTTATTAGTTGTTATTAATAACATCTTATTCTGATTTAAAGGTTAATTCATCTAATTTTATTTGGTACTCTTTACCATCTTTAAAGCCTTTTAGGTATTCTTCTGCCTTTTGACTTCTCTCTTTTGCTTTGGCTTGTTCTTTTAAACTCATTACTTCTTGGTAAAATTGTCCCGCTGCTGGGTCAATAAACTCTATTTCTTCAATTTTATCAAATAACCATTCTACTGCTGTCTGTTTCATCTTATTCTGATTTAAATGTTTCTTTGTAGTATTGTTCTGCTTCTGGTTTGTAATATTTATCTTCCAATGGATTGAGCATACTATCTTTCCAAGCTGATAACCAAGCATCTATTATCTGCTCCTTCTCCATTTCTTTGGCTGTTTCATATAAGAAATCAATGGTGTCTTTACCTGTTAATTTTCCTGTAATTAATTTTTTATAAAACCATTCTACTGCTGTCTGTTTCATATCGTATCAAATAATTGGTTATAATACTCACGCGCTAACTCTATTTTTTCTTGTATTTGCCAAATTACTGTTTCGTCGCGTTCTACTTTGAAAACTTTGATTCGTCTTTCGTTAGGAATTTGGTCGAAGTTATGTTTCTTTTGTACGAAATCACGGATGTCTAAGTCTTCGTCTATTTTGTGCTGCTTCCAGTGTTCGCGTCTAACTTCGTCTTCTACAATATCGGAAGGCGTGTTCATTAAGCAGTAACACAATAACGCTTCGTTTTTTCCTGTTAGCCATAAGTAACCTTGTAATTGAAAATAATAATCTTTATTAGGTATTTCAGTTTCAAAAAACGGAAACGTTGTAGCATCCCAAGAAGATTTTACGTCTAAAAGTATTTCGTTCGTGTTTACGTCGGGAATACCGCTTATAAAGTCGTTCTCGTAGTGTTCTTCATTCTTGTAAATAAAACCTAAGTTTAAAACCTCATTAACGAAATTTATTGCTTCGTCTTCTACTTCATTTCCTTTGTCCGTGTATCTACTCCAAAATTCTTTTTTAATTCCGTATTTGTGTTCTAATACTAATTCCTGAATATAAGTTTTAGCTGTTTGCGATAGGCTCTCCCCTTTTGCGCGGGGAGTAGCCATAAGTTTTCCGATTTGTGATGCTCGTATTTTCATAACTCAGTTATTTGTTTAAGTTGTGACGCGTCTAAGTCGAAAGTTTCAATTAACTTTTCTAACTCATATTCTCCGTTCTTAATTGCTTCGATAGCTTTGTTAAAACGTGTAGCGTCTATTTTAGCTTTTTTCTTTTTTACTGGTTCGTCTTTTACTTGTTCACCACTTGCATCCGTGTCTTTGTCCGTAACTAATCCTAAAGCTGAAGACAAAGCGTAACGACGATAATACGTTACCCCGCTACCAAAAGACTGATAATCATTCATTCCTTTTAACGCTACGTTTGGAATTTCTACCATTGAATCAAGACATTCGCCACTTTCAACGTGAAAAACAGTCGTACATAGGTAGGTAGTACCTTCCTTAGTGTTTAGAGTTTGTGTGAATCCTAATCCGTGTTTTTGTAGTAACGGGTTAATAACTTCAAAGATTTTCGGTAAGTCAGCGTATGAATAACCGTAACCTTGTGTCGCCTTGTGAATTACAGGCACTTCTTGTTGGAACGTAGCCAACGATTTAAACAAATTTTTCATAGGTGTTAAATTAAAATTATAAGCAAATATAACTATTATTTTTATATTACAATATATTTTTTAATCTTTTTTTTTAATAACATAGCTTCCAAATAAAATTAAAGTTCTTAATATCTCTTAAATGTAATTTAGTCATTTGGTCATTTCTACCTTTTCTGCTATAAAGTTTTTTGTAACAATCTTTAAAATTTTCAACGTATTCTATTTTTACGTTTTTTCTACAATATGTTAGTAATTCTTCTTTTCGTACTATCCAAAAACAATTTTCAAACTGAAAAGCAATCCATTCACAACAAGAAGCATCACTACAACTTCCTGCATTACCTTGAACATTTTTAAATTCTACTACAATAAAGCCTTCTTGATGCGATTTTTTAAACCCTTTAATGTCAATCCCTTTTCCATATACCCAAAAATCAATATGGTTAATATCTTCATTTTTATTAGACTTTTTATAATCAATATTATTTAATTTACACGCCTTTATAAATGATTCTTCTCCATTTTTCCAAGTGCTTAAACTACGATTATAATGTTCAACGCTGGACAATTCAATAGCTTTATTAGATACCATATTCTTTAATCTTTTTTTTGTAAATGTCTATTATTTCTTTTAGTTCTTCTTTTGTGAACTTTCGTGTTTTCTTAGCTTCAGCATCTAATAAGTTAAATTTATCCGCTCCTATCTTTTTTAATAGGTTTTCACGGTAATTAATTAAATTTCCTGAAAGAAACGTATTACAATGTTCGCATTGTAAGTGTACGTTGTCTTCGTTAAACCTTACGTTCCAATGGTTGTTAGCGTTCCAAAAATGCCCAGCGTTTTCTTTTTTTGGTAATTTTTGGCAGCTTATACACACGTTTCCTTTGTCGCGTAGTCTTATGTATTTATTAAAAGTTATTTGTGCTAATTTAAGGTAGTCTTGTAAGGTCATAAGGTCAGCTTTCATTTTAGCTTTCGTCTTTTTCCAAGTCTTTGCTTTAGCTTCTTCTACGAAAACACGGATGCACTCCTCGTTATTGCAGTATTTTTGTAAGAAGGTTTTAGGTTCAAACTTCTCTTTGCAGTTTTTACAACGCATATTATAAGTTTATATCCTTAAATTTTACTTGGTTTTTTAAGTCTATAACCTGATTTTTCAAGTCAAGGTTTATAAGTTCTAATCGAAATAAACTTTTGTTAGCGATGCGATATTCGTTTTCTAAGTCTACAAAAACACGATGTATTTCTTTAACGTCTTTTAAACTTGCAGACATAGAATCTATTAAGTCTTTTCTATTAGGGTGGTTTTGTTTTATTTCGTCTAACGATAGGCTTATTTTAGCTTGTAATGCACCTAATTGAACGCTTGTTTTTAGTAGTATTAAATCTTCCATAATTAAAAAGGTAAGTCTTCTGATAATCTACGCAACTTTTCAGAAGTGGTTAATATTTCGTTTGTTTCTATTCGTGTTTGTTTAGGTGGTTTAGGTCTTAAATTTTTTAAAGGGTCAACGCCTGCAACCGTAAAACCTAAACCCGAATTAAAGTCAAATAATACAAAGTCGTCTATTCCGCTTATTTGCCCGCCTGTGTCCGTGTCTTTTATTTTTTCTACGCTAATTAAAGTAACGTATTTCATTGATTCGTGTTTTACTAACCTGTGAATTACAAACATATCATCGCACCTATTTAAAAACGCTTTACCGCCTTCAATATGGTCTTTCATCGGCGGCTTCAAGTGTCCTTTCCAAATATGGTTATCAGCGTACAAATTTCCGCTTCTCCCGCTTTCAGTTGTCGGGTGCGTATTAATGTATAGTGTCTTACTTGTTTCGTTTACAAATTGCCTTGCAGCATTTAAAAAATAATAATTTCCTTCGTAACCCATTTGCCTATCTAAGCCCGTATAAGGGTCAATTAAACAAACTTGCGCATCGCTTTTACGAAATATCGTAAATAAGTCTTCGGGTTTGTATAGCTTCGAATTATCTACAAAGTCAAAATACTGTTCTAAATACGCCGAATAAGTTTGTATTTCACTAATTGAAAGCTCTTTGAATTTTTTACCCGTGTAAATTTGTAGCATATCGCGTAAAATTTGCCCGTATTGATTCTCCCCGCTCCATAAACAAAAAGTTAATCCGTGTTTTAGCGCCAACGAAAGAAAGTACCAATTTATCCAGTACGACTTACCTACGTTATCGTGTCCTAAAATAATATTAAGTTGTTTAGGTTTGTAGCGTAAATGGTAATCTATTGCGCAGTCTAAGCCTAAACCTTGCTTAATCTTTCCTTCTTTGTAGTCAATTAAGTATTGTAGGTATTGTCCTTTATTGTTTAGCATTTCGCGGGTCTTTTTCGTATCCTAATTCAATAGCTTTTTTTACAAGCGGGTCTAAATCTTCGTACTTAATTTTCAAAGGTTGTTTAGGTTCGTTTTTCTTTAGCCATTTTTTCGCAGTCAAATATAAACTTTTAAACTTTTTATTGTCTTTATAGTTTTCAATAGCGTCTAAAATATCGTCAACTTCTTGTTGTGAATAAGTAGTTAGTAGTTTGTTTAATTCGTCTTTTGACATAGACAAGTGAGCGAAGCTTCTATATATATCTTTAGATATAACTATATCACTATCACTTACAGCTATTTTTGCTATACCATTTATGCGTTTGCTATCATTTGCTATATTTTGCCATCGTTTGTTAGCACCTGTTTTACCCGCTATACTTCGCTTTTCTTTCGTTTCTTCGTATTTAACTAAATCACGTTTTAAACTTTGCTTAATAGGTTCAAATGCTATTTCGGTAAGTACGTCTTCAGCAGTTGGGTCTTGGTCATTTACATACCTAAGAATATGTTTAAGTAATTTGCCAGCTTGTTCGTTAGTTAGCTTTTCAACGGTGTGAATAATATCACAATATAAAATAAATCCTTTTTTGTCTTTAGCCATAATTCTGTATAAAATAAAAAACCCTCGCTTTATCCGTAGCCTTCAACCTCTACTTCAAAAACAAGGGTAGTAATACCGTAGCACTTATAACGTTGAAGGAGTGCGTGTGCAAATATAACGTTTTTCACTTATAAAACGTTGCTTTAGTAAATAAATATTCTTCATTCAATAACTTGCGTTTTATACCTTGTAAATCAGTAGTGTTTTTACATTCTAAAATATCAGATATTAACTGAGTTCCGTTGTATTTTTGTTCGTTTTTTTCTATCAAGTCAACGTTAATTTTCTTTGGTTCGTAAAACATTTCACGATATTCTTCTACGTTATGCGAATACAATTCGTCTTTATAAAGATGGTAGGCGTAATGTTTTTTAATTCCGTTAATTATTGTAGCGTGGGTCTTTTGGAATAACCTGCCTATTTCTACTAACGACATCCCTTCTTTGTGTAACATCGCATAAATAAAACTACGTTTGTCTAAAAAAGTCCTGTAGCGTGATTTAGTTACTAATCCGTCTTTTTCTATTATCTCTTTTATTTTATCAATCTTGTTTTCCATACATTAAAATTATTATTGTTTCAAAAATTAAGTCTATAAGTAATTTCATTTTATTATATTTTAATTTGTCTTAAAATAATGTTAATGCTATATTTTTCTCCATTTCAAAACGTTTTTCAGCCAAACTCAAATTAATTTTAGCTTGTTTAAAATAACTATCTTTTAATTCAATTCCTATTGCTTTACGACCTAAACTAACTGGAGAATAAACTTCACTGCCTACACCCATAAATGGAGTTAAAACAACTTCGTTAGGATTAGAATATAATTCAATTATTCTATCAATTACATCTAATTGTAAAGGGTGTACATGTTTTTCGTCGTCCTCTTCTTTTGAATCTCTAAATGGTAATACATTATCTATTCTAATATCGTCCCAAACAGATGAAGCGTAACGCTGCCAAATGTAATGGCTTAATTTATTGCTTTTAGGATCTTCATGGTTAATATATTTTTTATTCAAATATTCCCATAATTGAGCCTCGTTTAATTCTGAATTATTTGCATTATTCCACGCTGTTAATATATTTGGTAAAATAGGCGTAGCTCCAAAATATCTTTTTAATCCATGAGGATGAGTAACTGGTACTTGGTTTTCGCCTTTTTTTGTAAATATCAATACATAATCTGGCATCGCTGTAAAACATTTTGTAGTATCTTCGACTATAAACTTGTGCATTAAAGACTGTACCATTGTACGCATGCGAACCTTTAAAGGCTCTTTCCAAATTGTAATCCTATTTCTGTATTCAAAACCGTATTTTTCGTGTATGCGTATTATTTCATGAGGAAAATCCCACAATCTACAAGTATTATCAAATACATCCGTAGCGTGAACGGCTGTAATTCTACCAGCTTTTGTTACTCTTGAAATTTCAGATACTAAAAATTCGTATTGTTCTAAAAATTGTTCCTTTGATTCGCAATTACTAAAATCATTTGGACTACTTGAATAATTGTATAATCCTGCAAAGGGTGGAGAATATACCGATAAATCAATACTTTCGTTTTCTAACGTTGGCAATACTAACATACAATCTGAATTGTAGATTGCATAATTTTCAGTTACTAATTGGTCTTTTACTTTGTTTTCCATTTTTGTTTTGTTTTTAAAATTTAGGTTTTATTATTTCTTTGTCGAACTCTTTTACATTATGTACAAAGGATGAGTTCACTGCCTTTGTCAAATTTTCATATAATTCAATGGCTTTTTTTGTTTTTTGCTGTAATGCTTCAATTACTCGCGTTTGACCGTCTGAAATAACCATATCAATAGTTACGTCTTTTGTTTGTCCAAAGCGCCAAAATCTACGAATAGCTTGATAATATTGTTCATACGACCATGTAGGAAAAAATACCGAGTGATTACAATGCTGCCAGTTTAAACCCATTCCAGTCATTTTAGCTTTTGTAATAATTCTATCAATATTACCTTTTGCAAAATTTATTAAAATATCCTCTTTTTTATCAATTGACATAGAACCAATTATTTCAACTGCGTTAGAATCTAAATCTTTGAGTAATGCACTTTCTAAATTTAAATTACACCAATATACAGATACTTTATTTTGAGCTAATTCAGCAGCTTTTATACAACGCTTTTCAATTGTTTGTACTTGTTCGTGTTTTATTTCAGTCATTGATTTTGCAATAGGTGTAAACATTTGTATTTGACCATTTACATCAATTAAACTTTGATTTTCTACAATATGTTTTTCAATAATTAAATTAGGTAAATTATATCTATTATTAGAAAAACCTAAATCGGAAGGCATTTTAACCATAATACTCCATTGATTAACCCATGCAAAAAAATCTTTTTCAGCATGAGGTTTTAAATAAAATTTTTCACCGATATTTCTATTATTTGAATCTACTGAATTTTGATTATTCTTAAAAAACTTTGTAAGCATATCCATATAACCCATATATCCAAGAGCTTCGGAGCTTGTACCTAATTCTATAAAATCATTTGGTGAAGGTGTAGCCGTTGATAAAAACCGATAAGGCATCTTTTTTATAAATGCTGTAATTTGATTTTTTATTTTACCGTCAAAGTTTTTAAGTATAGAACTCTCATCTAAAATGCACCCAACAAAATCATTTGAGTCTAAATAGTGCAAACGTTCATAATTACATATAATAATTTTACCTTTTAATTCGCCTTTTAATGTTTGGTAAACGTCTGCTATTTGTAGTTTTTCGGCTTCTTGTACAAATTGAAACCCAACGGCTAAAGGGGTTAATATCAATACACGTTTATTTGTTTCTTTAACAATATTTTGAGCTATTGATAATTGAATAAGTGTTTTACCTAATCCAGTATCAGCAAAAACAGCCATACGACCTTTTTTTACTGCTTTTTCAATAATTGCTTTTTGAAAATCAAACGCAATATTTGGATAATAATTTGGATTGAATCCAAACGAACCGAGTAAATGTTTTTTACTTTCTAAAAAATTTAAATATTCCATTTTTTTTTATTTGATTAATTCTACTTTATGAATAATCTTTTCCCAAACGTCAGCTTTGCGTTTTGCGTCTTCAGGCGAATACGCCCAAACTATTTTATACGATAGTTCTTTTTTGTTTCCAAGCGTGAACCATATCCAAACCTTGTACTTATTCATAGCTCTGAAATGGAACTTTTAAACCATAAGATACGTCGAACCATCCCCACGCTTTTAACGTATGCGCTTTCGTGTATCTAAATTGCTGACGCGCTTCTTTTAACCACCATTCTTTAAACTCTAAATACTTTTCGTAGGTTATTTCGTTTGTGTACCAATTTGATTCTTTTTGGTATAGGTCAATTGGCAGTCCAGCTATTTCTAACTGCTTCTGAATAGCAGCTAAAACAAACGCTTCATTTGTTGGATATTTTCTTTTTTTCATTTCGAAATAATTTTTGTTTAGTTTCTATATTAATCGTGTATTCTTTAGCCTTACAAACTGCTATGTACAACTCGAAGTTAAAATTTCCGTGTCGCTTCCAGTATTCTATTTGTTTTAGTAGTGTCATCATAACTTTTCTATTTCGTGTTTTACTTCAATTAAATACTGATGCGCTAAACTGCCTTCATTGATATATAAACCATTTCTAAAGTCTAACATTTCATCAACTGCAATCAATGCGCATTTAATCGCGTGTGGGTATAGCATACACATTGCTTCGTTATCACATTGTAAATCTACGTTGAACATCCTTTCAACTAATTCTTTTGCTTTTTCTTTTGCTGTCATAATTCAATAGTTTAATTAGTCGCAATCAGTATAAAAATGTATTATTCTATTTTCTAAATCAAAGTCGTCGGGACATTCCTTAGCGTACTTAATTAATTCAGCTTCTAAATAATTTTCCATACTATCGCTTACAATAAAGTTTTTAGGGTCTTGCTCGTAATTCCAAAATAAAGATTCTTTAATTCGCAAAATATTAACGGAATGCGCTTTGTAGTCAATGCAATAAACTGCGCGTACATAAAACGTATATCCGTCGTCTTCCCAGTTAAAATCTATTTCGCTTGTATTTGGCGCGTAGGTGTGTTCAATATAAAAATTTTCTAAGTTCATTTTATTCGATTTAAGACGTTATTAATTAAGTAGGTATATGATTGTACCAAACACTACTATAAAAGCCGTTAAAGGCGCTAAAAAGTGGCTTAAAAACGCTTTATGCTCACTTGTTCTCGGTAGGAAGTTTTCTAATTTCATTTTTTATTAGTTTTGTTTAATTTGATAGGTTGCAAAAGGTGTCCATAATGTTTCACCTTGTAGTAAATGATATTCAATATCAGTCCAGTATCCTGACAATTTTTCTTTTGCATATTTGAAACTTACTATTGTTTCAGTTCCAAATTCTTTACAAGTTCTAATGACTTGTGGCTTTTTGTTAGTTTGCTTTTTCATAGTGTTTTTATTAATTAGTTATATGCAAATATAATACTTTTTAACAAACTACAAACATTTTTGTAAAAAATTTTAAAATATTTTTTTTCAGCGCATAAAAAAAGGCGATATTTCTACCGCCTAATTCTAATTAAACATTATGAAAACACGAATCTACAAAGGAAATTTCATACTATCAATATTTCTTGCATAATAATCTCCATTATCAATAATTCGCGCATATTCAATAGTAAGTACCCTTCCGCCTACGGGCTTCATAGGTGCGCCGCGTTCAACGTGCCAACCATACGCTCCGTCCATATATTCTTCTTTGTACGTTCCTGTAATCATTGAATGAATTTGTTTATGGTTAAAGTAATAACCTTTTGTCGGTTGAAAACTTATTGAATCGCGCACGTCGTTACGCGCTGAATTTTCGTGTATATGCCCCATCGTAAATACATCGTAGCCCTCGAATGATTCCATAGCACGCGTTAAATTCAATGCGCCCTTTGTAACTATTCCGCCGCCACCGTTACCGTGAAAATATTTTATCTTTGTCGCCATCCGTGTATTTGCACGAACTTTTTGATTAACAATAAACCAACCGCCATAACCGCCCGTCATTATATTTGACCCAGCTTTGTAATTAAGTAAGGTAACGAACCTTTGTATAATATCCGTTTCGTGTTTTCGTATAATAGACGTTTCGTGATTGCCGTAACCAATTACAGTTATTAAATTAGCATACGGCAAAAAGAAATCTACGGCGGTTTCAACTATACTATCGAAGTACCTTGCGTTATTGTGTTCGGGTCGAATGTCGCTTTTTACTTTTCTGAAGTCATAAGCCCCCTGCATTAAACAAAAGGTATCTCCATTGAACATTACGGGAATATTGTTTTTTAAGCAATAGTCTAAATCGTGTTTTAGTAAAGCCCAATCGCATTTAGGGTTATCCCAGTGTATGTCCGAAAACATACCTAATTTAAACAGCGTTCCATCTACACGCAATTCGTGTATATTGTTAGCGTGTTTTATTAGGTTCATATATTCAATTTTTGCGCAGCTTTTTTAAATAAGTATGCAACTATTAAACCTAATAAAAAACCTATTAACAATAAATATAAATTAGGGCGTTTTTTTGATTTGGCTTCGGCTTTTGCTTCAGCTTGTTTTGTCTTTTCTTTTATCCTGATTGTGTCGCGTTGAAACCTTAACTCGGTTTTAATTTGCCATTTGGTTTTTGGAACGTAAACTTTTTTGTATTGAATAACAGTATCTTTTGTCGTTAGTATCTTTTCCCAAAAAATAGTATCGTTTACTACATAAGGTATTGAATCAATAGTGCTAATTCTTATTGTGTCGCCTGTTTCTTCGCATCTGTAACCTTTTTTAATTGCTTTGTTTAAATGGTATTCCGCGCTGCAAGAATACAAAAACACGAATAGAATTAAATACCTCATAAACCTTTTAACATATTAATTAATCTCGGACACGGGTAAACGTCCGATTTGTCTATTCTTACTGAGTTATGCGTAAACACGCCCTTTTCGCCTTTTAACGCCCTATTGTTTAAGGAAAATATATCTTCGCTATACTTTAAAGGTATTCCGTACGTTGAACCTAAATAAACTAATAATTCTTTTGTAGCCGCAATTTGTTTATCGGAATATTTGTGCCAAAATTTATGCTTCTTAAAAGGCGTGTCAAGTTCCGTTACCTCTGAAGCGTCAACAACGCCACCGACATAGTTATAATATTTTCCGCCTTTTTCTACTAAATACGCCCAGTTAGTAATTTCTATTCCTACGGAATATTTATCTAAGTTCTTATATGGTAACCCTTGACCTTTAAACACGCTATCTTTTACGCCTAAGTGCCACGCCCATTCCCGCGAACTAAACGCCTGCGCTATTGTGCCGTCGTAACCGATTACAAAGGCAGTTGCTACGCGTTCTTTATTATTTGCCCATCCTTTAATAGTGGCAACCGCGTTTTTATTGCCCGCAGTATGGTGTAAATAAATTTGATTTTTGCTTGTGTCTTCAGCAATATATTGCGAAGAAGGTAAACGTTCCTGAATTATTTTTGTAGTATCCATTAATTTTTAAACTTGTCGGCTTCTTGTTTTGCGCGTGTAACAAAATCTTTTAAACTTTTAAGTATGTTTTTACCCGTAACCGATTCATAAGATTCATTTATGGAAATAACTTCTGTAAATACACAAAACAACGCAACGGCTTTAGTTATAATTAATTCAATAGATATAAAGTGAGCCACTAAGTCCGCAGCAACGTATTTTTCTACAAAAAAAACAAAAGTAATTGCCAGCGTGTATAATAACGCTTTGCTTATTGTATTTGATAGCCTGCGCGACTTAAAAGAACGCCAACCGTTCTTTTTTACACTGCGCCATATTCCAAAACCTGTATCTAAAATAATTGCCAAAATGGCAATATAAATTAAAGGTTTTATCGGCGCTACAACTGACAACAAAGACGAAGAAATTATTAGTAATTTAGTTTTCATTATTTTTTAAGATGTTATGTCGCCATATAAATACCATTCGTTCGTATCCCTTTTATACAAATATGCAACGCTATATTTTCCCGTAGTTTTATTTTTGGCGTTTATACTTCTTAGCGTAACGCCCGCATCAGGTGTTACTGTAACCTGCCCGTCTCCATATTGAGTTAGAATAATAATAGTACCCGCCAAAAATGAAACGCTTGCATTTGTTGGTATCGTTAGGTTTTCCGCAACGGCGTAGTTTAATTCAACAAAACAATTTGCGTCTTCTATAACTAAAGTATGTTTTTTCGAGTACGAATTTTTTTTAACATTAATAATTTCGCTACCCAAAACGTATTTACTCGCAAAAACACCGCCGCCCGAATCTTCCGAAATCATAACGCGGTCTGTGGCTGCTATATTACTGCCCTTCGCGGGTAGCTGACTTATCTTTACATTTGCCATTTTCTATTTTTTTTAAATATACCTTTAAAAGATATACGTTTTTTTCTTTAGGTTTATACGAATAAACTATTTTTCTACTTTTTATATTACCCATCCTTTAAAATTAGTGTCCGTGTCGGGGTACATATCCCCGTTACTATTAGAATTATACTCAGGAAATAAATTAGTGTTAAAACTAATATAATCTATAAATCTTTGTGTATAATGCTGCGCAATATGTCGTTCCTTTTCTATTAAAAAATCTATTTCGTTTTTTTCTACGTTATTCGCGTTTTCGGAATTATGCTTATAAACGCCTTTGTTCGCGATTGTATAGGCGGCAAAGGGTAAATATTCAACCATCGCCCAGTGAATTAACATCGGTTTAACATAGGTTTCTACAAGCGTTTCATAATCACCTGATAAGGTGCTTGCTATTATATCTGATTTTATTTTATTGAGCAAGTCAGTACCTAAATAATTTTGAATATGAATATCCTGCGCAATCTTAATAAACTGTATAAATTTATCAGTATCTACGTTGCCATTTACGGCAGTAAATTTAACTAAATCGTTTCGTGTTATTAGTAGTGCTTCTGCCATTATCTTACAATTTTTCTTTTACGTTGTGGGTTGCTTGGTAAAAAACCATAATTCGGCATATCTACGGGGCGCGTGCTAACTAACTTTGGGTTTTTAATTACATAACCAAATTTTTCGGCTTTCTTCACCGCAATTTGTTTTAATTCTTTGCTGTTTACGTCAATAGCCTTTCCGCTAAATGTAGCGTAAACCTGTTTATTCCAACGATGGTGGCAATTACCGCCCCCCTTATACAACCAAATTGAATATAAATCATTGCCGTTAGGACCCCAACCCGCGTTTACTACTTGCGTACCCATATTTTCAATATCTTCTTTTCGGTATATTTTTCCCGCCGCTATCATTTTACGGCAAAATTCGCGCGTGTTTGCGTGTACTTCACCCGCATATACATACCGCGTAATAAACTTAATTCCGTCTATAACTTCGTCTTGTTTGCTTGTTATATTTGGTCTATTATCGCCCGTGCTTACAAAGTTGTATATCTTACTGAACAAAGATTGCTTTCGTTCTTTTGTAAGCATTTGCGTTTCTTCATCGTCCGTATCGTAATTTACTGGGTATTCGTCTATTAATATCCATTCTTCGTTAGGGTCTTCGCCAAGTTCTATTAAGGCGTTTGCTATTTGATTATCGGAACTTAATTGCGTTGCATCTGCGCCAGTTTCTTCAACCGTTTGTTCTTCAGTAATTGCGTTTTCTAAATCTGTAAACTCTAAAGGTTTTAACGTTCTAAAATATGTTTTTAAAGCTACGCCGTTATATGCTAAAATAGTGTCAACCGCATCTAAAATTAATTCCTGCATAGGTCGAATTACCATATTATCAAATAAAATAAAAGAATTTTGTAATTCGTCAGCATTTGAACTAAAACCATTCGTGGAAGCAATACCAAATAATAAAGGGCTTGTAACGTTGTGTCCCAGCATAATTTTACGCAAACATTCATCGCTTAATGTATTGTATAAATCGGGCGCGTCGTTCACGGGCATTGAATCTACCGTTGTTTTACTATCCTGATTGTTATTAAAAGCTATTATTACTTTTTCCCCGTTAGTTCCTGTTAATTGGTTTAAAACTTGTTGCTTTATTAATAACTGCTGTTCCTCGGAAGGGACGCCATTATTAAAGTTTATTACCGCGCGCCCTGAAAACCCGTTGTTTACTTCATTCAAAAGATAGTTTGCAATAGATTCCTCTAATTCGGCGTATGCAAGCGCCCCGTAATAATCAACGTAACTATAATATTTCATTCCTACGGAATAAGGTCTAATAAACATTATTTCGATAGGTTCTTTACTACAACCAAAAGCGGGTATTCGTTTTGGCGTAAAGTTTCGTAAGTCTTGCCAGTTGTCGCAGTAATAATACGCTTCTACTTTGCCTTTTTCGTTGCATTTTTCAGCGCGTAAAAGTTGTATAGGAACGTGGTAAACCTTTGTAATTTTCTTCCTATCTTTTGAATAAATTACTTGAACAGCGCATTGACCTAATAATTTTAAATCACTTATTAAATGCCGCATACATTCTTTAGAAAACAGCGCCATCATTTGCGCGTATTCGTTAGGTTTTTTTGACGCATTTACGGCGCTTAATCCTTTGCCATAAACTAAACGTGTTATGTTATTTATAACGGCGTTATTCGTTGTTGAGTTCGTGTACCTATCAATTAAATATTGATAGTAATTATTGTCGTCGCCGTATTCAACCCACGCGTCGCGTTTAGATTCTTTTATTTCAGGTCTTGTATATTCACTTAATTTAAGAACGTGTATATTATTCATAAACTATAAATTCATTTGTTGTAGCGTTGGTAGTATATTGACCATTATTAACGCTGTATGTTACTATTGATTGATTCGTACAAAATATCCTATCTTTGTAAATTATATCCGCGTTGTTTTTAAGTACAAGGTTATAAAACCTATTTTCTATTAAATTAAAGGTTGCGGTAATCGTGTTTACATAGTCGCCCGTTGTACTCGAAGTAATACTAACTTGTACTTCGTCGTTCGTTTGGTCGTCCGTAATAAACATACCGTTGTAAGTATTGCTTTTAGGAATAAAACTAAACGTCTGCGGGTTATTACTTTGTTGTAATATAATCATATTAATATAACTACTTTCTTTGTTATTTGTTTCTTAATAAAAAAAGCCGACCCATTTACGGTATCGGCTTCACCTATGAAAAAAATAAAATTTTAATTGTAATCTATTGTAGCATTTGCGCCAGCGCCAGTTGCAAAAATAGTAACTAAAGTCGCTTCGCTTGTACAGTTAATAAAGTTTGCAGGCACTCTTTCCTGAGCCGTAAACGTCAACCCGTAGCCGTTAAAATCGCCTAACGCCGCACCGTTCGAAACAGTACCCGCTGAAACGTCTGCGCCTTGGTCTAATCCCATTAAAAAGAATTGGTCTGTCATTGTTCTTACGACAATTCTTGGTCTTCCGTAAGCCATTAATTTAATTTGCTTATGAGTTGCAACGTCTTGCTTTTTTAATTGAATTGTTAGCGTTTGTTCAAAAAACGTTGTACCGTTTTCTCTACTTGCGTTAATAGTTGTTTCAAAACTATTGTTTCCTTTTAACTCGTATTTATACATAGTTAAGGCTGCGGCTGGAGCCCAGTCTATAATTTGGTCTGTATTTGTGGCGTGGTAAGCTACATCCTCAGAATCCAAGTCGTCGTAATTAATAAAATATATTGCTTTTAGACCTGAAACCGATTCTTTGCATTGTTCTAACCTACCATTTGATATAAGGCAAGACATAATTTCTAAATTTTAAAAGTTATACAATAAATTATTAATTCGCACTGTTCACGATTCCGTATGTAACCATATCTTCAGCAAAACCATATTTAGCGTCCGCAGTAAATCGCATAATTACCCTTACGTTTTGTGAGCCGTCAAGTTCTGCCATATCAATAGTTTTAACTAAGTTCATCTCATTTAACAACCCCGTCGCAAAGTGTAAATTAGATTTAGTTGTGGCGATAGCCGTGTTTGCAGCAAGTCCGTTAGCCATAAATACTTTTATTCCATCAAAGAATACGTCGCCTAAAACTTGGTTTGTACCTTTGTTGTCGTAACCGTTAGCGCCTACACCCGCAGCAGCAAAACCACCTAAAGCGCGTACATACGCTTTGTATATGTTTTGTGAAACGTAAAGTGTTAAGTCGTCTTGTCCGTACATTCTTGCAGGGATAGCATCTACTAAAAGACCTATTTGCGCCACTACGTTTGCACTTGTTACGGAAGTTCCTGTAACTTCTTGTGCGGCAGGTAAAGCAGCATCTACAGCAATTTGCGTAGAAATACCCGCGAATTGACCCGCTGTGTTATTAACACCCGTCCAAATAGTTGTTTCCATAGCGGAAGCCACTTTCTCGGAAACGTGTGCAATTAAATAATCTGAAAATGATTTAGGGAGTTGGTCGAATGCGCTAAAGCCCATTTCAGCCGCTTGCCAAGTTGAATGAAAATCTTTTTTACAAAGTTGTAAATTCACTTGGAATTCTTCAGGTTGTAAAACTTTTTCAGTTAAAGTAATCGTTGAAGTAGCGGCAAAGTCGCAACCTGCGTTGGCAATAATGTCGTCCGTAGCCACTTTTTGAATTACTTGTTTGAACTTTACGTTCGGGTGAATAGTAATACCACCTTTTTCTAATGTCGGTGCGGACAATAAAGCCGCAGCAATGTACTTACCTGCAAACTCGCCAGCGTAAGTAGTTGTAATTGATGTTGTTGTTGGCATCTTTTTTTAGTTTTTAGTTATTTATTTAATTTGTTTAATATGTTATTCATTATCGAATTACCGCCTTTAGAACCAAATTTGTACCCTTCAAATTTTTTTACGTTTTCAGGGTTAAATACAATCGGTTCAACTTCTTCTTCGGAAAGTTCTACTTCAACTTTGCCTTCAAGTTTAGCTTTTAGTTCTTCGTTTTCTTTTTTCAACGCTTCCATTTCAGCAAAAAATGTTTCTTTAACTACGCTTTCAATAGTTTTCTTAATTGTTTGCGCGCTATTCTCGGACATATAATCTTCTTTTTTTGCTTCTTCTTCTTCTTCTACGTCCACTTTTTCTTCTTCTTTTTCTTCGTCTTTTTCTTCTTTGTCTTTCATTTCAGCAATTACGCCTTCTTCTTTAACGATAATTTTACGTCCGTCTTCGGTTTCGTATTCACCTACGGGCAAAGGAATTTTTTGTTCGTCTTCCGTTACTACCACAATTTCTTTTTCCGCTTCAAACGATTCAGCTTCTACAACGGTAATTCCGTCGTCTAATTTCATTGTTTCTAATACTACTTCCATTCCAAGAAGCGTACGAACTTTGTTTAGTATTTGATTTGTGTTCATTATAATGCAAGATTTGGTAATTGATTAATAAGTTTATCTAATTGTGTAACCTTAACTTGTGTGTTTTTTAAGATTTCATTAATTTGAATTTCATTTTGCAACATTTTTTGGGGCATTTCAACACCTAAAGCAGCTGTTTTTTCTTTTAATAATTTAATACCGTCCGCTGCTTTTTTTGCTGCTCCTAATTCTGCTCTCAAAATATCAAAAAGACCGATTAAGGGTGTACTTGCTTTATTAAATGCAGCTTTCTTTTTATCTTTAAAAGCCAATGCTATGTTAATAGCATTTTTAATATCGTCTGCTAAAGCTAACTCTACTTCGTGTTTTGCTAAATCAGTTCTTTCTTGTTGCTCTATTTGAGCAACTTTAAACATCGTAGTTTTTAGAGTATTCATATTTGTTTTTATTTATTAACTAAAATATTGTTTACTTTCTTTTTCAGTAAATCTATTATAAGTATCTAATATTTTTACTGCTTTACCAAGTTCTTGTATATTTTTAGCATTCAAACCTAATTGGTTTGACATTTCGTTAACTTGTTGTATAACAGCCGTTAATTCTTTTACAGAATTTTGAGCCTCTTTATATTTTATAGTTCCTTTCTTTCTAATATCTAAAAATGAAGTAGTTATTTTTGACAACTCATCTTGAACCAATTCTAACTTTTTTGTTTTATCTTCTAAAACTGCTAAAAATCCAGAAGCCAACTCTACTTCGTGCAAACCTAAATCAATTCTTTCTTGTTGCTGTATTTCAGCAATCTTAGACATAGTTGTTTTTAGAGTATTCATAACTTATTAACTTATTTAATTATTACTTGTTCCATTTTTAAGCGCTGTTACTTTGATTAACTAAACTGCCAACGCCCTGCGCTTGTAAACTTCCGTCGCAGCATTTAGATTTATATGTTCCGTCTTTACATAAGCAACCGCGTTTACCACCCTTCGGGCTTGTTTTACTCGGTGTAACAAACGTTGTTTTATTAGTTGTCTTTTTCATCCTTGACCTCTATTTAATTTAACGTATCTTTTACTTGTTTTTAGCTTTGAACTTTTTGAGTGTTGCTTAGGTCTTTTCTTTCGTGTTTTCCTAAGGAACACTTTTACGTTAGTTTGCTTTTTCAAGTTGTTTGTTTATTTATTTATTTCGTATTTGTTCTAACTTTCTTTGCGCCCATTCTATACCTTCGTCGCCACCCCAGCATAACCACATTAAACGACCGCATCCGTCTCCTAATTCTTTATCGGAGTTTTGTCGGTGTCGTTCAAACGCTGCCATTCTTGCAATCGTGTCTTCGCTTATTGGTTCGCCATTTGCTAATTGGTTTGCACGTTGTTTTCCTACGGCAGTTCCGCACCCGCCCCAACCGTTTTCTTCAACGTAGCGTAACGCTATCTTTGCGTTTTCACTTGCTTGTTTCGGGTAGTCCGTATAAGATTCGAGTTTTAGTAGGTTTTTAAGTTGCTGAATAATTTCTTTCTTCTTTTTTTCTTCTAAACTCATTTCGTATTTGTCAGCAAAATACCCCTCAATACTAAACCCTTTTACCTTGCCTTCTTTAACGTCTTTCCACACGTCTTCGTTGTTTACTTTCATTGAAATCATCCAAGTACCCTTTGGCAAGTCAAAACCATATAAACGGCTTTTGTCTTTTGTTTCGTCTTCTATTATCCAGCTTTCCACTACGGACATTCCGTTTAATTCTTGCTTGTGTTCGTAGGTAGCGTTATTTTGGTTGCCACGCATTAAGAATAATTCACTTGCTTTACGAACGGTCTTTTCACTGAAATAAATATAGTATTCGTCTTTTCCGTTATGTCGGTAAATTTGTTTATTAGGAACTAAAGCAGCCCCCATTAATAAACGCTTTTCTTCGTTTATTTCTTTTAATAATATTTCGTGTTTATTTAAGGCAATAAAATTTTCTTCAATAGCAGGGCTTTTAACAATACTAACGGCGTCAATACCGCTTTGTTCGTCTTTTTCATCTATTAATAATTCGATTATTTGCATATTACTATAACTTATAAAGTTGCATTTTGTACCCTATTCCTATCCAACGCCTGCGCGCTCGTAACTTCGCCGCTAACTACATACGCTTGCACAGGCACGTTTTGTAATTGCGCTAATTGATTTACACCGCTTGAACCTATCGTGTTAAACTGCGGTGCTGAAACGTTTGTGCCAGCCGTAGCGTCGGGGCTGTTTTGATTTGTACTTTGTTCCCCGCCGTCAAATTTTGTT
>Ga0194129_10003825_pt1 | contig 20626 bp, 18 predicted proteins | sample TA2KigCa35mmetaG_FD_150862 | JGI IMG/M metagenome (GOLD analysis project Ga0194129, IMG submission 150862) | Freshwater microbial communities from Lake Tanganyika, Tanzania - TA2015038 Kigoma Deep Cast 35m | ecosystem: Environmental > Aquatic > Freshwater > Lake | place: Tanzania: Lake...
ATCTTCTTTATTATCGGCATTATCTGCATTATCATCTTCTTTATTATCGGCATTATCTGCATTATCATCTTCTTTATTATCGGCATTATCTGCATTATCATCTTCTTTATTATCGGCATTATCAGCATTATCAGCATTATCAGCATTATTTGTATTATTTTTATTTATGTATATATTACTTATTTTATACATTTTCTCTTTAAAATTATCATCTTTTAATAGTTTTTTATTATATCCAACTCTCATAAGTGCATTTAATTGTACATAATCGTAATCATTTTTTATATTTTTCTCAATATAATCATTGATTTCTTGTCGTGAATTAAATTTATCTAATATTTTTAATGTATTTATAATAGTTCTGTAGTCTAAAATTTTATCGTATGTTTTATTGTGTATCATCCCATTTATTAACTTAACAGATTCTGGATATTTAGATATGATATATTTTGCAAAATACAACGCATCATATATTGTACGACAACCCGATAGTATATTTTTAAATCTTAAATAAATTTCATCAATATGAACTTCCATTATTATAAATAAATTATTACTAAGTTAACTAATTATTACTAAGTTAACTAATTATTACTAAGTTAACTAATTATTACTAAGTTAACTAATTATTTCTAAGTATTTTTATCAAGATTTGATTTCATAAATTCAGTCATTTTATTAATTAATTCTTGTTGAATATTTTGTTGATTTGCTTTTTTTTTCTTTTTATTTTTCTTCTTTTTATCTGTATTTTGATTAGATTCGATTTTTTGAGGTTGTTCAGTTTGTTCAGTTTGTTCAGTTTGTTCAGTTTGTTCTGTAGGTTCAGTAGGTTTAGTAGGTTCAGTAGGTTCAGTAGGTTCAAATTGCTTAGTTTGTTTAGTTTGCACAGTTTGCACAGTTTGCACAGAATTATTCATCAGTTCATCTTGAAATTTTTGCATCATTTGTGCCATTTTCTTTTTATCACTCATCATACGTTTTTGACGAAGTTTTTCGCGTAGTTGTTCACGCGTAAGTTGTTCTTGATTTAGTGTTTTAAGTTCAGAAGCATCTTCAAAAATAAGTTTTTTATTTGATTGATTAACAATTTGTCCAAGAGTATCAATTAGACTACGTTTAGATACTGATGTCATATTTTGTTTTAGATTTTCTTGAAATTGCATTTTTTGCATATCATTTAAATTTGAATTTTGTTTTATTGAAATATCTGTAATAATATTAATTATTTCTTTATTAGATTTAGTTTTGACATATTCGTGTAGTTTTTTTAATTCTTCTGGCGTTAGAGGTTCAGGCATTTTAAAATCTACAACAGGAATAGGATTCGGATTATCGAAAGTTTCATCAAGTTCATCATCATTGTGATTAATTTCATTGATTTGATTAATTTGGATATCAGACATTTTATTATATATTTATTATAATAGAATATGTATATTATTTAGAATAATTGGAATTCAATTTTTTATTTGCTGAAGAAAATAAAAAAATAGTAAGAGTTTAATGAGATCAATTTTTTATTTGCTGAAGAAAATAAAAAAATAGTAAGAGTTTAATGAGATCAATTTTTTATTTGCTGAAGAAAATAAAAAAATAGTAAGAGTTTAATGAGATCAATTTTTATTCTTTATCACAAGCATCAATCGATATTGATATATATTTTTTATTGTTTATATATTCATTATCTTTTTTTATTAAAAATTTATCGATATATATATAAATAAAATCATTTAATTTCATATTATTAATTGAATTTATTAATTTTTTTTTATAATCATATTCATAACTCAAATCAAAAATTTGTGAACATAAATAAATATCTATTTCCGATAAATTATTAAATTTATTTATTAAACTTGATATAATACCATCTTTATATTCATTAAACTGATTTTCGTTTAGAGATTTAATAAAGTCAAATCCATCTTGTCTAATAAATTTTAGCGTTCTTTCTAAAAGATATGCACTATTTTTTACAGGAGATTGTACTCTAAATTGCAAAGCTCCGGTTTTAATATATTCGCTACCAAAATATGATATTTTAGTATGAACAATATATCCAAGTTGTTCTTCTGTTCTTAATTTTGTAAAATATCTAATATCTAAAATTGAGTCAACTAAATTTAAAAATGCCACTTCATTATAAAACATTGGATCTGATTTTTTTAATGAAAATAATATATATGATAATGTAAACATTGTATTTGATTCATCTTTATTTAAATTTATACATTTTGGATTAAATGGATATTTTTTAATTATATTAAGTTTAGTATTATTTGTATCTAAATCAATATTATTAGTAATATTAAGATATTTATATATTAATTTAGAATATGTAATTGCATCATTCTGTTCAATATTACCAGAAACAACAATATTAGTATTACAATTTTTCATAATATCGTAGAATAACTTTTTACATTCATCATATGATGATGAGTTAATATATTTTTTCATATCATATGGTGTATAATATGTATTTAATAATAATTTATTTATCCTCATATTTATTTTTTTAATAGGTCGTTCTTTATAAAAACTTTTATAATTTTTATATGTTTTTTCTTTTACTGAATCAAAACCTTTTGCAACATAATCTTGAGAAAACAATGGTTTTATTATACTGTCTATAATCTGTTGACAATTATTATTATCAGATTTTAAATATATCAATAAAACATCATTATTTAATGATATAGCAAAGTAATAACCCGCTTTAGATAGTTCATCAATAATACCACTATGATCCGAATATACTGAATCTAAAAATAATTGAGTTTTAATATATGTTTCTGCATTTTTTAGTAAATCTGGAATAGTAATATTTATATAAAAATGTACTTCGGGTGTTTTAAAAGTATAATTAAAATTATATACTAAATTAAAATCTTTTTGAGGAATATTATGTGGAATTTTATTTGGATAATCATCTTCTCCATAAATAATATTAAAATTATCTGATATAAATGTATTTGGTTCAAGTAATTCATGTATAATGTTTTTCTCATAAGATATTATATTTGATTCTATTACATATTTAAAATTATATATTTTATCATATGCAAATTTGTAATTATACTTTGTAAAATCAGGTGAACTTATAATTACCGATGAATTAGAACATTTAATTTGGTCAAATAAATCAAATATTTTATTCTGTATTAAACCATATTCTGGACATTTAATTACATAAGTTTTAATATCTTCTGGGTTTATATCATTTTGTAAAATATAATTTATTTGTTGTAATGTATCAATAACATTTTCTGATTGTCCTAATTTAAAATCTCTTTTTTTTAATTGTAATAAATTATTATATATTTCTTCTATTTTTTTATACGAACTTAATGAATTTATATAATCAAAAAATAATTTATATATTTCGTCAGTATTTTTTAATCCTTTTTTTGTCAAAATAAATTTAACAATATAAAGAATATTATCATCAAACGAAATATTTTGTCCAATATCTATATCAGTTATATATCCTTTATTTTCTAATATTTTAAAAATACTATTATTTGATTTTGATGATAATATCCAATCCAATAAATGAAATGGAGTATCAATTAAATTTTTAAATTTTTTTTCTATTTGTACACATATAGTATATGAATCAATATTAGTAATTGGTATATATTTAATTGTTTGATTTGGTATTAAAAGCTTGCCATATTTGTGTTCTTTTGTTATATCTGGTATTTTTTTTATTTTAGAAAACATATCAAATATATCTTGTTCAAGAGTTTCTAAATTAATTTTACTATTAATGTGTACTATTAGGTGCATAATATCTGAAGAATAATTTGACTCAAAAAAATTTCGAACTTCTTTGTGCAACGTTGGTCCTTTTAATGTATCTAAGTTTCCACAAGTATAATGATTAAAAGAAAATTCATCTATTAAAGTTTTTTTAATTATATCATTAAAAATCCAGTTATCATCTAATAAATTTTTTACAGATTCTGAATTTACCGCATTACGTTCTTTATCTACATTTTCTTCTTTTAATAATGGATTAACAAAAAAATCGGCCATTATTTTTAAACTTTTTATAAATTTATCACAATTAATCGAAAAATAATATGTTGTATCCGTATCACCGGTTGATGCATTTGTTATACCACCATTCTGATTTATCGATTCCATAAATTGTACTTCTGGATATTCTTTTGAACCTAAAAATAACATATGCTCTAAAAAATGTGCCATTCCTTCATAACCTATTGGATCACTTGTTGAACCAACTCCTACATTAATTAAGGCACCACATGATGTACTTAATTTGTCAACTATTATAATAACTTTTAATTCATTTGGTAATATCATGTAATAATAATCTTTAACATCATTTTCTGATTTATTTATTGGTATTAATTTGGACATATATTATAATATATTATAATATACTAAAATATAATATAATTTACTTAAAATATAATATAATTTACTAAAAAAAATGAAAAATATATTGGCAAACTATATTGGTAAATTATATAATAATTAGTAAACTATATAACAATTATGATAGAACCAATAGAAAATGAGCCTATTCATGCATTTATGTTTAGATTAAAGATGGCATTAAATGGAGTACGATATGATAAACGTAAACAAATATTAGAATTTTTAAATAAATGGCTATTTGGATTAACCGAAAGTAAATATTATAAATCACTTAATCAATTCAAAGATGTATTTTATAGAGACTTACCAAAAGATAATATTTCTAAAGAATATCTAAAAGAGAATTTTAAAAAATATAACGATATATTTGATTTAGAATTAGAATATGATGAAGATTTATTCACAACTTTTAATGTATTATATTTTATAAAATTAATGTTAATGAAAGTTGATGGTAATATGAAAAAAGAGATAATTGAAATTAAAAATAAAAAAAATAACATAGTCAAACGAATTAGATATACTATATTTTTAAAGAGATAATTTTATATAATATCATTATCCCTTAACAGCCTAATAGGTGTTTAAACACCTTAGGCAGTTAAGACTCCTTTAACTTTTATATTTTTAGCCGTCGGATAAAGGATATGTCTTGCAATGATTTAATACATTATGACCACACTTTTCACATTTATCATCAATTAAGTTATCTATAAATTTATTACAATCACAATATTTACAAGAATTAAGATTACAAAAATCACCTTTAAAGTTTGTTAAATTTGTTAACTTAGTTATATTATATATTTGTATCATCCAATCACTTTTTGTTAATTTATGATTTTTGTATGTATGATTACATTTTTTACATGATTGATTAAAATTTTCTGCATCAAATCTATCACAATCACATTGTTTACAATGACCATGTCCAGAAGCATTTTGATTTTTTTTTAATTGGATATATTTTGTTTTATATTTTAAGTATTTTTTATAATAATCCATATATTATAAATTAACTATATTATATAATAATATTAATAATATGTACTTCTTTCTATATTTATCTTAATATTAATAATCTGGTTGCACATTTGGATGCAATAAACTAAATATGTCTTTTTTTATATTTTTAATTCTGACTATTTGTTCTTGTTTTAATTTGTTAGTATCTGGAACTAACTGTGTACGTGTTTCTGGTGTATCATAATCAACATAATATGTTTTTTCAACGAGTATAGAATTTCTAATTAGTTCTAATTCAGTTAAATATAATATTGCCTGTTGTATATTTGTATTAGTGTTATCTCTAATATATTTTTTTAAATCTTCTATATCTGCTAGTAAAGTAATACCACCACTCATATTCATTTTAAGATCTAAATATTTTGTTTTATATTTTAAATATTTTTGTTTATAATCCATATATTATATATTTACATATTTTTAATTAAATCCTTAATAATTGGAACAATATAATTTGATGTGGCTCCTATGATTGGACCAGCTAATGGTAAAATACCATTTATTATATTTACATTTGTTATATAATTATTTAATAATTTTCTTAAAAATATAATCATACTAGCAATTAAAATAAGATGAATTACTAAAATAAATATACGATGTATGTGACCGTTGTCTATTATTTTGCAAATTTTATTAGATATCAATACAATATAAGCATTAATCCTAATAAAAAAAATATCATACCGAGTATTAAATCAACTAGATCTGTTATCATAATAAAAAAATGAAAATTATAATTAAGTTAATTAAGTAAATTGACTATATAATTAAACTATATAACAATTTAAACATGTCAATTAGCGAGGATATTAATAATAAACTGTTAAGTTTTCAGACTGCTCATGTTTATCAATTACAAGAGTGTCTTTCCTTACGAAATAGAGTAATCGATGCTTCAGATACAGGTACAGGTAAAACATATTGTGCAATTGCCGTATGTTCTTTGTTAAAACTTACTCCATTAATTATATGCCCAAAAAGTGTTATACCAAACTGGATCTCTGTATGTAATGAATTTGGAGTTAAATACCTTGGTATTTCTAATTATGAAATGTTAAAAAATGGGAACTATTATACAGGAACTATATTTGACACAAATATTAGTGAATCAGAAAAAAATAGTTCCTCTAGCGAATTGTTAAAATCTAAAAATTTTAACAAGTTCGGTACCAGAACTATATTTGACACAAATATTAGTGAATCAGAAAAAAATAGTTCCTCTAGCGAATTGTTAAAATCTAAAAATTTTAACAAGTTCGGTACCAGAACTATATTTGACACAAATATTAGTGAATCAGAAAAAAATAGTTCCTCTAGCGAATTGTTAAAATCTAAAAATTTTAACAAGTTCGGTACCGAAAATTATGAAAAAGTAAAATGCCCTTATATGGATATTGAATCAGTTGAAGTTACTACAAAAATTAAGGAAGAAGATGATAAAAAAGAAACAGAAATTGATCGGCCGGATATAGTACAACCCTTAAAATTAAAAAAAGAACCAGAAAGTGTTAAATATATTAAAAAACGTAAACACGAATATAAATTTTACCTACCAAAAGATACACTTGTTATATTTGATGAAGCACATCGTTGTAAGAATTGGTCAAGTCAGACCAGTTCTCTTCTGATTGCTATTTCAAAATGTGATTGTAAAATAATGATGTTATCAGCAACCCTTACCGACAAAATTGATTGTTTTAAACCTTTTGGTATTGTACTTGGTTTTTATAATGTACTTGATGGATACAGACCATGGATAAAATCAAAAGAAATTATTAATAAAATAAAATATAAAGACTGGACAGAAGAAAAAAAACGCCTTGATATTGTACATAATGCAGTATTTCCACAATATGGTTCAAGAATGAAAATTAAAGAATTAGGATCATTATTTCCATCAAATACTATTACTGCAAATAGTTATTTTTTAGATGATCACTTAAAAGTAGAAGCATTATATAAAGAAATCAATGCAGAAATCGAAAATATTAAAAAACTAGAAGATAAATCAAAAGCACTTGGTGTAATTATTAGAAACAGAATGCGCATAGAAATGTTAAAAGTAACATTATTTATGGAACTAGCAAATGAAGCATTAGAATCTGGCTATTCTGTTGTAATATTTGTAAATTATATTGGTACATTAGAATATCTTTGCTTCCATATGAAATGTGATTGTATAATTAAAGGTGGACAAGATATAAATGATAGAGATAGTATGATAAAAGACTTTCAAGCAAATAAAAAGAAATTAATTATTGTCATGCAACAAGCAGGAGGTGTTGGTATATCTCTACATGACCTTCACGGAAATCATCCTCGAATGTCTATTATTTCACCATCGTGGTCTGGACAAGAAATGAGACAAACATTAGGTAGAATTCATCGAGCCGGTTCAAAAACACCAGCAATCCAAAAAATAGTTTATGTCGCTCAAACATATGAAGAACAATTATGTAATATTATTAAAACTAAATTAAGAAATATTGATGCATTAAATGATGGAGAACTAGCTGAATACAAATTAGAAGAAATTCAATTTGAAGAAAATAAAGAAAAAGAGCAAATTGAACAAAAAGATAAGATATTAATTGATAACCAAAATCTTGTTGTTGAGAAACCTAAAAAGAAATATGTGAAAAAACAGACTAAAAAATAAAAAAAATGAAATTTATTTAAATTAATATAACTATATTTAACTAAATATAACTAAATATAACTAATTTAACTAAATAAAATAATGGATAACGCTGATACATACAGTTTTGGATATGATAATAACGGAAATATATATGTTTTAAAAGATGAAAAAATATATATGTTTGAAATAGATAAAGATGATAAAGTATCATTATTTGAAATTAATTCTAATAAAATTACAATTAATTTAAACACAAATAATATAACATATAATAAAATAAATAAACAAAATGCATTACATATTAAATCAATAGAAAATGCTATTGATGAAATGGAAGAAATGTCAGATGAGGAAAAAGAACAATATACTGATATAGCTGAACAATATGATATGTATAAATATCATCCAGAAAAACGTTATTATAAAGAAGATGTTAAAATAAATAATTCAAATGATGATTATTTAGATGATGAGTTTTATGATTTTTATGATGAAGAACGTTGTATAGAAATATATGAAAATAATAATGAATTGATTAAAATAAGTTCTGAATTTGATATACCATCATTTGAAACATTAATAATAAATGGTGATGAAAATTCTACAGATTTAATATTTCGAACTCAAATTATAAATGACCAGCCATTATATCGTATTACTATATATTCTTCCGGAACGATATATTTAAATATTATTGGTACAAAAATAGTTCAATTTGTTCTGAACGACATGTTTATTTAAGTATGTAAGTATGTAAATATGTAAATATGTAATCACATAATTATTTTTTTTATAATATTATGTTCAGGATAAGTAATATAACAATTTTTTAATTTTGTTAATTTTCTTTGTTGTTTTGCTTTTAGAATAGATCTGAAAATATTTGTACTATCATCATAAAAATCACGAATATTCAATTTTTCAAGATAACTATTTTTACATCCTCCAGTATCACCAGTTGTTATAATATTACAATCGGGTATAATAGTGTTATCAATACCAAATTGATTTAATGTATGTCTTATTAAATTTTTACATCTGGATGTTCTTGCTGTGATGATATAACAATTATAATTATTTTGTCTATAATATTTAATTAAATCGATTATTATATCAAATTTTAAAAATGGTATCTGAATGAAATTTATAGATGGATGTCTTTGTCCTGTCCTATCTGGTTTTGTTACATTACGATGTATTACCCCATCAAAATCAAATGCAACATTATATTTTGTCATATATATAATATAGTTAACAAATAATATAGTTAACAAATAATATAGTTAACAAATAATATAGTTAACAAATAATATAGTTAACAAATAATATAGTTAAAAAAATTTCTCATTATATAATAATATTAAAATGTCGAGTTCTTTAAAAAAAACCCTTGGCTTTGTTGATAGACTGCGTAGCAAATCTTTTGATAAAGCAATTATTTCTGGAAATAATCTAGCATCTTATCATTATGTTGAAAATTTTGAGAATGTTACTGAAGAAGAATGTATTAAAATAGATGTACAAAATAGAGAAACTTATAAAAAAAATATGGATTTATATGAAAATATATCTAAACAAATAGAACATAAAAATGCTATGTTTAAAATCGATATCCCTCCGAGTCCTCCAAATGAACCATCAAATTATGACAGATTTATATCACATAGAATGCGAAACATATCGCGTAATGTTAGATATCAAACATATGCCGTTCACCATTTATTATTAAAAGGATATAGATTAATATTTGAACCAAAACAAAATAAATCTGAAATAGAATTTGAACCATTTGAAGCAATTGATTTATTTGAAAAATTAGAAGGTGTATCGGTCGATAATGCAATAAAAAAAGAATTCCCTGTATTATCATTATCTCGGCCAAATTCTCCTGTAAATATGAGAAAATCTTTAATTCCCCCATATAGCACTTCATATAACGTTCCTCCATATAATTCTAATTTATCACATTTATCACATTTATCCAACACAGAGAATCAAAATCAATACTATTATAATAATATGCAAACATCGGCACAGCCAGTACTTGTTTATCCTTCTGTACCAAATACACCACCTATGCCAATAATACAAAATTTACCAAATTCATATATTCCATCAGAAAAATCCGAAAAATCAGAAATAAGCTCATCACCAAAACATTATATTTCCGCACCTCCGGCATCACATTTTATTCATCATAATTAATATTATAAAAATTGAAAAAAAATAAATTTGATTAATTTAATTAATTTAAATATTAAATATATTATTAAATATATATTATTAAATATGAATAAAAAACAAGAATATGGACAATTTTTTACAACAAATTATGAATATATATTACAAAATTTTAATATACCCAATAATATTGAAAATATTATAGAACCGTTTGCAGGTAATTGTGATTTAATTAAGTTTATTGAGAAAACTGATAAAAAATATAATATTGAATTATATGATATTGATCCAAAAAAAGAAAATATAATTAAACAAGATACTCTTTTAAATCCTCCATTATATAAAAATAAATTTGTTATTACAAATCCACCATATTTGGCAAGAAATAAATCCGCAAATAAAATTATATTTGATAAATATAATCAAAATGATTTATATAAGTGTTTTATTAAAGAAATATGTAGTAATAAATTACTAGGTGGTATTTTAATTATACCTTTAAACTTTTGGTCATCTATAAGATTGAGTGATATAAATTTACGAAAAGAATTTTTAAAAGTATATAATATTATACATCTAAATATTTTTGAGGAAAATGTATTTGATGATACATCATATACTGTTTGTTCTTTTCAATTTGAAATGAAGGAAAACAAAACAAAAAATATATTTAAAATACAAGTATATCCAAATAATAAAACAATTGATGTTGAACTAAATAATTCAAATAATTACATAATTGGTGGTGAAATTTATAATTTAAAAAGTAATAATACATATACAATTACGCGATGTACTAGTAAAAATAAACATGATTTAAATACAAATATTATAGCAAAATGTATAGATGATAATTCTACAAATAAAATAAAATTATTTACAATTAGTGATCCAGAAAAATATATCGACGATACTCCAAAACAAACAGCTAGAACATATGCAACATTAATTATAAAACCAGAAATAAATTTAGAAAAACAAAAACAATTAGTTGATGATTTTAATATTTATCTTAATCAATATCGTGATAAATATAATTCATTATTTTTAACAAATTATAGAGAAAGTAAAGATATTGCTAGAAAACGTATATCATTTGAATTAATATATAATATTGTAGAAATAATTCTAGAAAAAATTGATAAAAATGAAAAAAAGATTAAAGATAATACAGATAAAAAAGATAAAAAAGATGAAAAAGATGAAAAAGATGAAAAAGATGAAAAACCTATTAAAAAAATTAAAGATAATAAAGATGAAAAACCTATTAAAAAAATTAAAGATAATAAAGGTAATAATAAATAAATTAATTAATTATTTTATTCCAATTTTTTTTAAATCTATCTAAATCATACACATATACATATTTTTTATATTCTTTATTTTTATCAATAATATAATTAAATTTTGACATATGTTTATAAGATGTATCACCATCTAATATATTAATAAAATATATATTATTTGATTTATTTTGTGATAAATAGTTAAATTGTGCTTTAACAAAATCATACACTTCTTTTAATGTACGTATTTGTGCTCCTCCATTATCACATACAAATTTAAGATTAAAATAATATGTAGAATTATTAAGTATTATTTTTCCATCAAAATCTTCTGTCCATTCAAAACCATCATCATTTTTATATGGATTTTTACAAAAAGATATGGTATTGTTCATTTTATAAATGCGTTCATTTGGTTTTTTACATTCAAAATTAGTAATAGCTTTTATTTTATCTAATTGATATTTTTCACATTCATTATGTTTTCCAGATTTATACCAATCTTGTTTTTTTCTCCATTTTTTTGTCTGATATTCAGATGAAATTATATCAGTATTGGTATCAGTATCGGTATCAGTATTATTATTTTTTTCTATAACTAATTTTGTAGATTTATTCATATACAATTATTATATTTTTATATTTTTATATTCTTATATTATTAAATATTAAATATTAAATATAAATATATTCAATTTTTAAATTTTATTCATCATAATTAAAGATATCATACTAAATAAATATAATATTTGTAAAAATTCATCAGCTTTTTCCATTAGTTTACATTCTATATCTAATATCTCTGTTATTATTTTACTTTTATTAGAATCAGTTATTTTACTTTTAATAATATTGTCTTTAATATAAGTTAACAAATTATTTAAATTAGTACCATTATTAATAATATCAGAAACAAGATCGTTTAATTCATATATATTTGAACTTAATAATTTATCATATATATTTTTTAATAATTTATTATTTGTAATTCCAGTAATTTCATCACAATCTTCGATTGTAATATAATCTTTTTTTTCTTTTTTAATATATTTACAATTTTGTAAAATCATAATTGCTTTACGTCCATCACCTCCACTAATTTCTGAAATTCGTTCAACACAATCTTTATTTATTTTAATATTTTCTAATATGGCTATTTTTGCAAGACGATCTGATAATAATGATAATGATAAAGGTTTAAATCTGAATTTCACACAACGTGATATAATAGGTTGTATTATTTTTTCAATATAATTACATGTAAAACAAAATCTAGTTATTTTAGATGCAGATTCAATTACTTTTCTTAAAGCAGATTGTGCATCAAGTGTAATAGCATCAGCTTCATCTAAAATAATAATTTTATATGGTGGAGAAGGATAATTTGGATCAGGATTAGATATAGATTCTTTGGCAAATTTTATAATTTTTTCTCTGACTACATTAATTTTTCTTTCATCAGATGCATTTAATTCTAATACTCTTTCAGAAATTAATTTTGGTCCAAATAATTGATATGCAAGAGCAAGTATAGCACTTGTTTTACCTGTACCAGGTGGTCCATAGAATATAAAATTAGGTAAATTACCAGTTTTTAGAGTATTTAATAATACTTTTTTAACTTCATCTTGATGAACTAGACTTTCTATGTGGTGTGGTCTATATTTATCTACCCATGGTATATTATCATTCATTTATATTTTATATAATGTATAATATTACTGTAATACTTATATAATTATTATAATAATATATTATTTCATTTTTTTTCGTCGAAAATTATTATAAATAATATAATACAAAATATATATATGACTGATATTAAACTTGACTCTATTACATCAGATGATATGAATAATGATTTTTTTACAAATATTAATAATATAGTAAATTTAAATTCCGATTCAGATAATGGTCAAATATTATCTAATCCAATACAACCTTTACTCACACAACCAATTCAAGCTATACCTGTGCAAACTGTGCAAACTGTGCAACCGGTGCAACCGGTGCAACCGGTGCAACCTGTGCAAACTGTAAAACCAGTCCAAAATACACAACGATCTGTGCAACCAGTTCAAAATATACCACGGCCTGGGCAAACTGTGCAAACTGTGCAGCCCGTGCAAACTGTGCAGCCCGTGCAAACTGTGCAAACTGTGCAAACTGTGCAAACTGTAAAACCAGTCCAAAATACACCAAAAGTACAACAAATTCAATCAAAACCACAGATAACTCATCAGATAACCCAAAATATAGAAACCAAACAAAATGAAAAAAGCGTAACATTTAATGAATTAGTTGATGAAAAAGAAATTAGCCCACAAATTCTAGTTAATAATACTATCTCAGAAATAAAAAAAATAAAAATTGGTAAATTATTAGTACCACGTTCTACATTAGTTTTTGCAATAGTTTTAGTTGCTATTAGTGTCGGTTTATTTTATGCTACTAAACCCAAACCTAAAGAAGATGAAGATAACTAAATAATTATTGTTAACTAAATAATTATTGTTGAGCACATTGTACTGATTGTGCACCCATATTATTATCATCATCGTCAATATCATCATCGTTTTGTTGGCGTCGACGATATTTATTTTTCATATTTTCTTTTTTTTCATCATTTACTGCAGTATATTTATATTCTGTAAAATTAATTACATTACTTTGTTTTTTAATTTCTTTATATTCTTCATCTGATAATATATTCCATATTTTTGATTTTTGACTAGGAGTTAATTTCTTTTGTTCTACTGAAATTTTTATTAAAAGATCGCCAAATTTTGTAGAATCATCATAATGAGGCATACCCATACCTTTCATAACATAAATATCACCATGTTTTACAACATCTGTCATTGAAAATTTAAATAATTTATTATCTAAATGTGTAAATACTTTTTCAAATCCACATAATGATTCTTCTAATGTAAGTTTAACTTCAATAAGTAGATTATTTTCATTTAATTTGCCAATTTCTGGTATAACAGTTCCTCTTTTAAACTTTTGATGAGTAATTTCTTCAATAATTACAACAACGTTTGTTCTGTCAGATTTATCATTCCGCTCGTTTTCAGGTATTTCATTACCTTCATTATCAATAATAATTGGTCGGCGATGTGATGATCCTTTTGGTATATTAACAATTAAAGAATGTTCTTCTTCTTTACATGTTTTACCTTTACATTCTTCACATTTTTTAGCTTTAGGATCAATCCCATTACCTCCACATGCTCTACAATGTGTTTGCATCATACCCATTGGTGTACGTGCAATATTAATACCTTTACCATTACATTGTTTACATTCAACTGAATCACCTATTGCTCCTTTACCTTTACAAGGTTTACACAAAGAATATCTATCATATTTTACTTTCTTTTTAGTACCAGCATATATTTCCTCTAAAGTTAATTTAACAGGAATTTGAATATCTGGTACATTGTTTTCTTTTTGGAAAAAGTTTTTAAACATAGAAAATGGATCAAACCCTCCAAATCCTGGAAATCCTCCAATACCTCCACCATTATCGTCTAATCCTGCTTCTCCAAAGTTATCATATGTTTTTCGTTTAGTAGGATCTTTAAGAACATTATATGCTTCAGATATTTCATTAAATTTTTGAGTTGCTTCATCGCGATTATTAGGATTTTTATCCGGATGATATTTCATAGCAAGACGTTTATAATTAGCTTTGATTTCTTGGTCAGATGCATCTTTATTAACTTCTAAAGTTTTATAGTAATCTTTAGTCATTTTATATTGTAATATAGAAATATAATCTTATATCATTATAATGTGTAGAATTCAATTTTTATAACAATATTATAACAATATTATAACAATATTATAACAATATTATAACAATATTATAACAATATTATAATAATAATATTGATTATATTATATATGGATATTACTCCAATAATAGAATTATATGAATATCAAATACATAAATATGAACCAACTGATATACATAATAAATCACCAAAATATAATGAATTATATAAATTTAATGATATTGATGATTCTCCAGATACTGAATGTAAAAGAATAACAATTGAAGGATCGCAAACAAATACTGATAATGATACAAATAAATCTACTTGTGATCCAATATATAATGTTAAAGGAATGAATGTTGGTGGAATGATAAATTATAAATCAATATATGATATAAATAATATATATGGAAATTATAAATTATTTTTAGCAAAAGACACAGATACTGAACAATTAGATGATAATTCTATAAATATTATTATTGAAAATATTATTAAAACAATTAATAATCAAATGAATAATATTAATAATAGTAATTTTGATAAAAAAGAACTTCTTAATGAGTTAAATAATAATATAAATAATAATAGAGAAAGAATAAAAAGTTTCCAAAATGAAACAGCTATAATACAAAATCTGTATGTAGACAATAATAAAAAAATTATATTATTAGGTGATTTACATGGTAGTTTTCATACTTTTTTTAGAATTTTATGTAGATTACATAGATATGGAGTTATAAATTTAGAAACATTTAAAATTAATAATGATTATATAATAATATTTTTAGGCGATATTCTCGATAGAGGTATGTACGCATTAGATATATTAAATATAATATTTAAATTTATAATTAATAATAATACACAAAATGAAATAAAAATTATTTATAATAGAGGTAATCATGAAAATTATGATCAATATCATCAAAATTTTATTCCTGAATACGATAAAGATTTACATATTGCTGCAAATGAAATATCTAATAAATTTAACAATAGAGAAAAATTTAATGAATTTATAAATAAATTTAATTTTTTATTATGTATATTATCATCGGCAATTATAATAAATAATACTGAAATAAATAAAAAAATATGGTGTTGTCATGGAGGATTCCCAAAATCTTTTATTAATCAAAATATGAATATAAATTTAGCTTATAATCTAGTTGAAATGCAAAACGATAGTGCCGACATTAGATGGTCTGATTTTGGCAGTAATAATGATAAATATTATGTTCCATCTGCGCGCGGAGGTAATATAGTAACATATACATATAACGGAACAATATCGTTCCTAAAATCAAATAAAATAGATTTCATAATAAGAGGTCATCAAGATTCTTATAATAATTCAGTTTTATTTGATATTAATGGAGATATAATAAAAATTAATGACCCCAATAATTCAAATATAAACGATATAATATTTTATAATGAAACTTCAAAAATATATGAAAATCGTGTTAAAGGTCCAATTGCACGTTTAATTGCAGATAAGAAAAAATATATAGATATATTTCCGGTATTAACTATAAGTACAAATACAGATAATCGGAGATATTTAAATTCTGATTCATTTGCATTACTAAAATTTAATAATAATAATAGTATATCAGATTTTACACGCGATTCATTATCAATTATTAATAGTATTAGAGATGTTTTAAAAAATAAAACTATTAATAAAGGGGATATATTAGAAAATAAATTAAATATATTAAAAGAAATATATGGTAAATATAATAACGATGTATATAAACTTTATTTATTTGATGACAATACTGATAATTTAAGAAATATTAAAAATGAACTATTAATTATTTATAGCGATTTAAATAATAGTTTTAGTTATTACAAAAATAAAGTAAATCATATTTTTAATAAAATACCAGAAAATATAAAAAGTATAAATAATGTAAATGATTATTTTAATAAATTAAATGAACATATACGAATTATAGAAGAATATCAAATTGATTATAATGATAAATTAAACACACAAAATAAAAATATTAATTTAAATCAAAAAGAATACACAAAAATATCATCTGATATACATAATTTGATTGATTTATTTATTAGTTAAAAATAAAAAAATTGAAAATTAAAATATTATATATAAGTTTATAATAATAAGATATTATATATTAATCAATGGGGATTACTGGATTTTATTCATTTTTTGGCCATTTGTTCAAAGAGATACCTTTAGAAACATTAAATAAAAAAATTATATTTATTGATGCGTCACTATATGTACATAAAAATGTAATGGGAATACGTAGAAAAGGAACAGATATTACATTACAAAATGGTAAATGTATATCACATATTTATGCTATTAAAAGATTAGTAGAAAGTTTTATAAATATTAATATACTACCAATTTGTGTATTCGATGGAAAAGCACCAGAATTAAAAGAAGAAACGATAGAAAAACGTAAAGATATTACTGAAAATGCAATCGAAAAATGTTTGGAATTAAAAGAAAATAATGTTGCAGAAACAGATGAAGAATACATTAAAAATTTCAAACGTAGCTTTTATTTTACACCAGATATGGTTAAAGAATGTAAAGACTTTTTAGATGCAATGGGATTGCCATATGTAACATCTATTGGTGAAGCTGATCCGCAATGTGTCGTGTTATCTCATTATTATCAAAATTATGCCTGTGGAACTTTTTCAGAAGATAGTGATATTTTATTATATGGAGGAAATAATATATTACGCGATCTTGATATTAAAAATAAAACAATATCAACAATTAATATCGAAGATATATTAACTTTTTTACAAGAAAAAGCTAATTATATTTGTGAAAAATATAATATTTCAAAAATTATAGTTACAAAAGAAATATTCTATGATTTTTCAATCATTATGGGAAATGATTATTGTCAAGGTATCAGATGTAATGGAGGAAATAATAGAGACAAGTTATTTGAAATATATATTGTATGTGAATGTAATATAAATATATTTATTAATACATTAAATAAATTAAATAATGATAAAATTAATTATTATATTCCAGCCAACTTTTTAGAAAAATTTTCTAAATGTAAAGAAATATATAAAAATATTGAAGTAACAATTCCATCCAATATTAAAATAAATATTAAATTACCACATATATCAAAATTAAATAATTATATAAAAATGTATGAGATTAAACAATCTACTATAAAAATATTAATAGATACTATGACAAAATTATATAGTAGTTTTTATTCAATTAATAATGAAATACAATCTATTTGTAAATTAAATGTAAAAAATATAGATTCCGAATGGCATGTAGTTAATAAAAAAAAGAAAATCTATTTATATTAATTATTTTTTTATTTCAATTTATCCTCAAAATTGAAATAAAATACATATCATTTAAAATATTATTATTATTTATTGACAATATAAGTTTATTATCTTGTATATCAATATTTTTATCAAATTTCATAATGTTATTTTCTATTTGAATATCGATATTATTATTTGTGTTTCCATTAAATAATATTGCATTATAATTTCCATTATCTATTTGTTTATTAGATTTGAATTGAATATAATTAATATTTTCAAATTTATAATTTGTAATATATGAATGTTTTGTAATTTTTATAGGTTTTTCTATATATGTGATATTTAAACTACCACTTTCATTTTGTTCTATATAATCAGATTGTATTGTTTTTTTACATATCGATTCTATTCTAATTTCTGATACATCAGAATTTGAATGTAAATATAATATTTCTTTCTCTTTTATTTTTTCATCTGTTTTAATGTTATTCATAATACCCGATACTATTAATCCTTTTTCAGATATATCATAATAATCAATAATACGAAAGATCTTTTTATCTAATTTTTCATTACATTTTTTAGATTCAGGTATATTAATTAATATATTATTAAAAAAGTCTTTATTATAATTTATAATTTCATTAATATTTACTTTTGTAAATGGTATTTCATAAAATTGACAAAAATTTTCATAAAATATAATATTATCTGTTTTATTTTTAAATGTAATAATAATATAATCTGGGTTTATACCTAATAAATATGTCAATATAGTTTTATTATTTAACACTGGTATATCATAGATATTAATAATCACATCTGAATTTTCTGCAATATCATTCCATTGTGAATGGTCACAATAATTTATTATGTTATTATTTTTTATACCAATAATTTCTTTTTTTATATCAGTTGTAATACCAATATTTTTTTCATGTTCGTGTTTAAGTATAAAATTTTTATGATTACTATTATAACATAATTGAGATATCAAAGTTGTTTTACCAGATTGTGATTCTCCAATAATAATGAGATGTTTTTCTTTATATTTTGGCATTATCTTAGTTTGGATAATATCACAATAATAAACATATGATTCATTAATATTTTTTATAGTCTCGTTTTCTATAATCAGATTTGCATTTTGTGTAATATTTTTTATTACATTGATTGAATTTATTAATTCGTCAACTGTAAGTTTTCCAAGATTACCATTATCATATACACCTAAAAGATACCCAGCTTTTTTTTTTCCATATAATTCATATCCCTCATTAATGCGCCACATTAACTGAGTAAGTAATTTTTTATGTCCCAGACTATTTTTTGTATCTAGACGCCACTTATATTCTATATGACCCTCCTGATTTTCCGGATAGAATTTATTATTAGAATTGTCATATAACGAATCCATTTTGTGTTCCTTTTATAGTTAACGTAAAATATATAAATAAAATTCAATTTTTTATCCTTTAACCCCTTTAACTTTTATAAAAATTTTAGACGGTAAAAGGATAAAACTTAGTTATAATTCATCTTCGTCTATTAGATGACAAACTATTTGAATATGTTTTATTTGATTTTTTGTTTTCTGTTCTGTATTATCAGTTGTATTATTATTACTAATTCTAAATACCATTGAATCGCCGACATTTGTAAATGAATTTTTAGGAATAAAATTGGACCAAAATATATATTTTTCAATACACATACAAGATTTATCTATTTTTATTTTTGTATTTTCATTGAATTTTAATCCAAGATTATTAATCTTTGGTTCTACAAATTTTGTAAATTCTTTCATTTCATCATTATTCATAAAATTATGACCTGTTCTGGAAATAAAATTTGTACACATAAATGTTTTATCATATGGTTTTGTTCTATCAAGTTCTTCAATTGCATTTTTATTTATACATTTTTCAAGAGATTCCATATTCATCTTCATAATTTCATTTTCTTTCTTTTTTTTTCTTCTT